>Ga0209324_10000060_pt1 | contig 63638 bp, 60 predicted proteins | sample Rifsed19ft3_FD_184015 | JGI IMG/M metagenome (GOLD analysis project Ga0209324, IMG submission 184015) | Soil microbial communities from Rifle, Colorado, USA - sediment 19ft 3 (version 2) | ecosystem: Environmental > Terrestrial > Deep subsurface > Rock core/Sediment | place: Rifle, Colorado...
TGAATTAGCCGTGAACATTCCTGCACAACTCCCGCAGGTAGGGCAGGCTTCCTCTTCTATTGACCTTATATCCTCCTCCGTGTATTTTCCTTTTTTATATTTTCCAATAGCTTCATAACAGGTACTATAATCAATGCCTTCACCCTTGAATTTACCCGCCAGCATAGGTCCTCCGCTTATCAAAATGGCAGGAATATTGACCCTCAGTGCTGCCATTATCATCCCGGGAACAATTTTGTCGCAGGAAGATATTAGTACCAGACCATCAAAAGGATGCGCCATGGATACTGCTTCTATGCTGTCTGCTATTATCTCTCTTGTTGCCAGGGAATACTTCATTCCAATATGACTCATCGCTACCCCATCGCATACGCCTATTGTTGAGAATTCCTGGGGTGTGCCTCCGCCAATCCTTATTCCTGCTTTTACTGCTTCCGCGATGCTGTCAAGGTGCATATGCCCGGGAATTAATTCATTTGCCGAACTGGCGACTCCGATTATAGGTTTCTCTATTTCTTCATCGGTAAATCCTAAAGATTTAAAAATTGATCTATGAGGCAGCCTTTCGACTCCTTTTTTCATAATATCGCTTCTCAATTTTCCTCCTGTTCTCTGAAATTTATTTAATATATTTAAGTATATAACCAATAATCTTAAGATTTATAAATGATATTACAGGATTATTAGGTCAAGGTAAATTAATATCCTGTAATCAGGATATAATACCGACCAGAATCAGCAGACTTATTAGAACTAAAATAATACAAACAGAAAGAGAAGTAATTTTTACTTTATTACCATTATTTACGGACTTTTTTTCAAGTTTTTTAGTAAAAATATTTTTGTTTGTATTCATAATGATCACCGAAAATTTATTTGAAAAAATATGATAACATAGAAATATCGCTAAAACAATTAAAAATTACAGGGCTCGAACTTTCTTGCCCGAACCCTGCAAATTAAATTATTATATTTTTAAATAATTATTCTAAATCCAGATAACCTATTCTTCAGAGGAAGCTCCTGGTTCTATTATTTTAACCTCGGTTCCCTCCTTGAATTCGACATCTTCGCCCTTATTTATAGCTTCCTGCGCCTTTGACCTGTATTCTTGAGCCAGGAGGTGTTTTTGATTTAGATTCAGTACGCTATTGAAGTGTTCTATAGCTTCCGTATAATATTTTAATCTGTACATAACAATCCCCTGCTTGAACTCTTCGTCTACTACTCCCAGTTTATTGGTAACGCCATTTCTGCTCAACATCTCTTTTATATCATTGCTGGGTCTCAAGTAATTATTGGTCTCATCTGTAAGCATTGTAAGTATTCCCACAACCTGGCCATCAGAATTCAGAACAGGTCCCCCACTGTTTCCCGGTCTGGCATCTCCCTGAACCTGAAGAACTTCCGTACCGCTCAGCATCAGCCTTCCGCTTATATTACCGCTCGTTATGGTAGGATTCAATACGTTATCCTGACCTATATCGGAAGTCCACGGATATCCTATTATTGTAAGATTATCCTGTATCTCCACCATCGAAGAATCCCCGACTATTGTACCTGAAAGAGCCTTCCCGGTCTGCGGTTGAATTCTTAGAAGGGCAATATCTCTCTGGTCCCAGCCGCTGAAATCTATTACTTCCGCTCTGATAAAAGTCTCGTCATCGGCGGGATTGTCGGGTATTCCTGAACTTGCAGTATTAAACTGTACGTAAACCTCTCTGTCATATGAACCGCCTTCAAATCCCTCGACTCTTATGTTCTCGTATGCCCAGTTCCAATCAGCATCCAACCAGCTATCCAGCTGGCTGCCATAAGTTTCGGTCAAATAAGTGTATATCAGATCATATTTAAAATCCGACTCGCTGATCTCTACCATATGACCTGCGGTGACTATATGGCCTGTATCGGGATTCACGCAAAAACCTGTGCCAACAAAAGCTTCATAATAAGCATCGCTCCATACGTTATCGTAGGGATCAAGAACATAACCCCAATAATAAGCAGTTATAAAACAAACCGAAGGTTGAGTTAAAATTACCTGATCCTGAGAAGTCAGTTCATATGAGACACCTTTTTCCTCACAGCCCATACCTAAAATACTAACCACCAAGACAAGAATGAAAAATAATAGCAGCCATTTAAATTTTTTACCCATTGTCACCCTATCCTTGTTATTAAAACCTAAATTTTTATTATTGTTTATATAATATATTTAATTATATTTTCTTTTCTTTAGTTAGTCAATAAATATATTAAATTATTATTATATTTTTAATAATACTTATTATAAAAAAATTTTATAATAAAATATATAAATAAATATTTTTAAGTAATAATTTTATTAGTCATTTAAAATTCTTTTATAATATTCAAGGTACTTCGGTACTATCAATTTACTATCAAAAAGTTTAGCTCTTTTTCTGGCTTCAATACCCATTTCTGATCGGATCTCCTTGCTTTTAATTATTTTGACGACTGCTTCGCTCATGGAATCGATATCTCCGGGATCAAAAAGGTAACCTGACTTTCCGTTTTCGATTACCTCTTTTAATCCCCCTACATTTGTTCCAATAACTGGAACCTCGCAGCTTAGTGCTTCCAATGCAGAGAGTCCGAAACCCTCGCTCTTCGAAGGCAGCATATAAACATCACTGATATTGAGAAGCGGGATTATGTTTTCCTGTATACCAAGAAAAAGCACACTATTTTCCAAATTGAGTTTATACACAAGGTCTCTGATCCTACATATATCGGGCCCATCGCCCACAAGAAGTAATTTACTTTTTACTACGCTGCTAACCTTCAGGAATACTTTTACAATATTTTCTATTCTCTTCACCGGTCTAAAATTGGAAATGTGGATAATCACTTTATCATCCGGGTCAACAAATTCCATATTTTCTCTGTTTTTTAAAGTCCTTTTATATTTTTCGGTATCCACAAAATTATAAATCACTTCCATTTCTTTATTTGTCTTGAAAATCTTTTTAGTCATTTCCTTCAGATAATTGGAGACACAGGTAACACCATCACTTTCATCTATACTGAATTTAGTAATACTATAAAAAGACTGCTGGTTTCCTACAAGTGTGATATCGGTTCCATGCAAAGTAGTTATAAACTTAATCCTATCCCCTATTATTTTCTTTGCCAGATAAGCCGAAGTCGCGTGAGGCATTGCGTAATGTACATGCAGAAGATCCAATTTTTCGGATTCTATGACTTCAGCCATTTTTGCACTCAATGAAAGACTGTAAGGAGGATACTTGAAAAGGGAGTATTCCATTGTTTCGACTTCATGAAAAAAAATATTCCTGTAGAATTTACTCAACCTGAATGGAAGACGATAGCTTATGAAATGTATATTATGTCCTCTTTTTGCCAGTTCGATGCCCAGTTCGGCAGCTACTGCTCCACTGCCTCCGTAAGTAGGATAACAGGTCATTCCTATGTTCATATAATCTTCTCGCTGTCTATTTAAGAGGTCACAGGTTTAAAAATACACCAGGCCTTGTATAGATATAAACCAGACTTATTTCTATACTTCTTATTTCAAGTACTTAAAAAATTCCAGAGGATCATCGATCCTTATATTGGATTCTATATAATATGGTTCTCCGTATTCTGCCCTTACTTTCAGCCCCGAGCATTGATGCCTGCTGTTTATTATATCGAAGAAATACTTGGAGGCTATATATGTGATTCCTTCTTTTGGAACATTACTGTAGAATTGGGATGCATAAGCAGCAACCGCACTGAATTTTTGTTTATAATACTGGCTTATATCGACTATGAAACTGGGCTTGAATTCGTAATGAAGCATATAACTGATCACTGCATACGGCCTGTGATTATCAAGTCCGGTCTCAAATTTCTTGAGTCCGGAAATAAAAATGGCATCTTTCAGCAGCTTATGGGAATTTTCATGATCCGGATGCCTGTCTCTCCAGAAAGGTATGAGCACAAGGTCCGGCCTGTACTTCCTTATGGAATTTATCACTTTCAACCTGCTTTCGGGATCGTTTATGATATTTCCGTCTTCAAGTTTTAGGTTTTCTCTGATATCCAGTCCCAGGATCTTGGATGCCTCTCCTGTTTCTTTTTCTCTTGTCTCAAGATTACCATTAGTTGAAAGTTCGGCTCTTGTAAGGTCTATTATCCCTGTGCTGTAACCCTTATCTTTTAATTTTAAAAGTAGCCCCCCGCAGCCCATTTCTGCGTCATCAGGATGAGGACTGAAAGCAATTACATTTATTTTAATTTCTTTCTCCATTTATCTTCTAAATAATTTCCAAAAATTTATGTGAAAAGTCCAGCGGCTTGACAGCAGAGCCTACATCATCCAAAAACTCAAATCCATATTTATTAAGATAACTGAATATATTTATCTCACGCTCCTGTAAATTACCGCCCGGAAATATATTTGCATAGATCTTCTTTATGCTACCTGCAACAAATTCATCCTGTTTTTTTAATTCGGAATATAGTTTTTTATCAAGGACCTTAATCTCTTTTTTTAGATTTCTTTTAATTCTATCAAAAGAATCCGAAATATTCATTTCAATATCTAAAAAAACTTTTTCCAATTTCGCAAGTCTTTCACTAATGTCTTTTTCCAGACCCAGCATCGATCCTTCCAGATCGATATCCATTTTCTTCCTAATTATTTTTTTAATTATTTCTTCTTCGTCCGATACCAGCATCTCATCGGTGATTTTTAACTTATTAAAAAGTTTCTTTATTTTCTTTTCGATAATAGTTGCAGAAAATCTTGGATATATTATTGGCATTTTTAAACCATAAAGATCATACACCGGTTTGATCTGGGAAAAATAACTTATTTCCCCCGGTCCACAGATCGAACTTAAAACCGGCAGCAGACTATCCTGAAATAAAGGCCTCAATACCACATTCAGACTGATGCCTGCCGGACTGCTTTCTATTAAATCCCAGAATTCCTTTTTATCATATATCTTACCTTCTATCTCAAATGAATCTTTATCATCCGGATATATTCTTTTCCTTATGCCGTCCTCACAATAGAAAAAATCGAGTATTTCCGTTATGGAATTTAACTGGCTGTGGTAGCCGCTCTCATTTAGTTTTTCACCTTTTGAATTTATGAGGAGATTTATCTTCTTATGATTACTTACATCAAATTTAAGCAAGTCCTGAGTTAATTTCTTTAAATCAATATCGGCAGGATCTATGATGACAAGACCGTGATCCGAAAACAGCTTGGTAACCAAACCTGAAAAAAAGGCAGTAATATTTATCCTGCTGCCGTCATTCGAACAATTTTTCATGATATCCGATAGACTGTTTTTTAAAAAATCAATGATCCCCGGTTTGAAACCAGTTGGGTAAAGAATGTCCTCCAGTCTTTCGATCACATTTTTAAATCTGTCTTCTGTAAGATTAATATCTGAATATCTTATCTTTCGATCAAAACCTGAAAGATCAAGTTTAATATTTGAAATCTCACCATTTATTATATTAAGATTATCGACCTGATCGGCACTGTCATCATCAGATGCGTTCCAGAAACACGGAATCACTGGCATTTCTAATTCTCTTTGAAGGAAATTGCTTAATTTCAATATGGTCAGAATCTTGAATATCATAAACAGAGGACCGGTCAAAAAACCGGGCTGCTGTCCACCTATTACTACTGTTGATTTTTTACTTTTAAGTTTATCTATATTTTCCAAGGTTTTTTGACTGCAGCCAATCTTTTTATTGTAATTTTCTAAGATACTGCAAATTTTTAGCCTCTTTTTTTCATCATAGTCCGCTTCGAGATCAAAGACTCTTTTTTTATAACTTTCTATATCTCTATAATCATATCCATAAAAATTACTGATTTTTTTAAAATCAAAAATATAGTCCATGAAAAGACTATTATAATAAAACTTCCTTGTTCTTATTTCTCTTGACTCGATCATTTATATATAAAGACTTATTAAATAAAAACTAATCTGTATAATATTTTATATAATATCGTATAATTATCCGGGCAACAAATAGTTATCATAAGAGATTTGAACTCGAATTTAACATTACATTTTAAAAAACCATTTAATGTCGGAGAAATATCTCATTCTGACGCTTCGGGCAGCAGCGGAGGAATCAATTGCCCAGGATACATAAAACTAACATCAAGAATAGATAAAAATATAATCAGCGATATAAAGTTTAAAGCATTTGGCTGTAATTATACCATTGCCGCAGCTAGTTATCTTACTAATCTCATCAAAAACAAGGATATTCTTCAGTCCACTTTTATAACCGGAAAAGAATTGGAAAAACACCTTGGAAAATTTCCGGCAGGCAAAAAATATGTACTTAATATAACTATAAATGCTCTTAACAACCTGATCAGCGATTATATTTCAAAATCTCATAACGGGAATATTTATGAAAAAAACATCAAAAGAGTCGTAGTGGCCATGAGTGGAGGAATCGACAGCTCCATGGCTGCCAGGTTTTTAAAAGACGATGGATGGGAAGTAATCGGTGTCACAATGAAATTGCTTCCCGATGATTTCGACCGGAAGAATAATACAAAGACCTGTTGTTCCCTTAAAGACATAGAAACAGCAAGAAAAGTATCTCTCAAACTCGATATCCCGCATATTGTAATAAATTTTGTCAGTCCATTTGAGAAAAAAATAATAAATCAGTTCTGTAAGGAATATCAAAAGGGATGTACTCCCAACCCCTGCGTGGAGTGTAATAAATACATCAAATTCGGAGCACTTTTAGAAAAAATAAAAACTCTTGGTGCAAGTTACCTTGCTACAGGTCATCACTGCAGAATCGAAAAATCATCTTACAGCGGACTATTTGAAGTTAAAAAAGGAGTTGATAAGAACAAAGACCAGAGTTATATATTATGGAAACTCAGCCAGGATCAGCTATCCTTGATCAAAACGCCAATCGGGATGTTCTCAAAAGACCATATAAAAAAAGAAGCAGAAAAGATTTTTCCTTTTTTAAAAAATAAAAGCGAGAGTCAGGACATTTGCTTTATACCTGAAAATAATTATCATTCATTTCTGGCATCAAGACTCCGGAAAATAGAAAAAGGGAATATTTTAAATACCAGGGGCGAGATCATTGGGACACATAAAGGATATCCTTTTTATACTGTAGGCCAAAGAAAAGGTCTGGGCATAAGTCATTCGAAACCTCTTTATGTAAAAGAGATAATACCTGAAAAAAATATTATTATAGCAGGTGAAGAACAAGATATTTTACAGGGATCCTTTAGAGTCAAAAATATCAATTTTATTGCCGGCAGTCCCCCTGGAAAAAATTTCAGGGCAATGGTTAAAATAAGATACAACTTTAAAGAGACCCCTGCTGAGATAAGAATCGAAGATAAAAAAACAGTCACTGTTATATTCGATACTCCTCAAAAAGCTGTCACGCCCGGGCAATCGGCAGTTTTTTATATCGATGATACCCTGATAGGAGGAGGTATAATCATAAAAACTTAAAAATCCTAGTCTTCTATCCCCCAGTATTCTTCTGCTTCTTCCTCCATCTTCGTGAGTCTGTCGTAGTAATCCGGAAATTCATTTAAATGGGCCAGTGCGATTTTTCCCGTCATCAATGGATCGTCATCAGAAACATTTGTATTGGGATCAACTTTTCCATGCTCCAATTCAACATCCATTCCTGCTCTGAATTGCTCTATGTCGAATTTGGACCAATCGATTCCAAGTTCCTCACCAATCTTCATTGCTTCTTCGGCAGTAAAATTCTTCTTTTCGTTCATATTCTATTCCTCCCTAATCTCTAAGTTTATAATGGATAAATCAAAATCCTTTTATAAATTATAAAATACCTGATTTTAATTTCAAGATTTTTAAAAATTCTTCAAAAATATCGAAATATCTATTGACATACGGAGTGCCATTTGCTATATTGAAAACACCCTTAAAGCAGGAGGTAACTTTCAGAAGTAGCTGAAATCTACAGACGAAAGAATGTAAAAAGTAAGTTACTTTCTAAAAAGAACCTAAGAAAAGTTTTAAGGGAGTGACCCCAAGATGTTGAGTAGCCTAAGGCGCGAGCTAAGGTAAAAGGTAACTTGGGGTTTCTTTTTTGCCTCAATTCAGATTTCGAATTGATTGAGCATACCGGATGTAAACCAAAGTAAATAATAATTATTTTTTTAATTTGACCCCTTCATAATTTGACACCTTCTTTATAATTTCTTTAAATTATGAAAATACTCTTGTTTCTTTTTAGATAAAGCATCGTCATTTACAAACTATAATTGCAAAAAAAACTTAAAATAAGTAAAATATTAAAAATTAAAATCTATAAAAGAGGGATTTATGGACAACCCCAGGTTCGCTTTCTTTGAAGGTAAAATAGTTCCTATAAAACAGGCCAAAGTAGATATAAGGACAAATGCGCTGCAGTATGGTACCGGAATTTTTGAAGGTATCAGATGTTACTGGAATGAAAAAAATAAATCAAATTATATTTTCAGAATGGAAGACCACTACAAAAGATTTATGTCTAATTCCAGAATAATGATGATAGATATAAAATATTCCATAAAAGAACTCTGTGACATAACTGTAGAACTGCTAAAAAAAGAAGAATATAATGAGGACTGTTACGTAAGGCCATTTGCTTATAACAGCGGATTAAATATAGGACCCAAATTAGTAGGAAATAAACAGGATCTTTTCATATATACCATACCGCTTGGAGAATATCTGGATATAAGCAAACCAATAAGTGTCTGCATTTCTTCATGGGATCGCATACCTGATAATTCCATACCTCCGCGTGCAAAAATATCCGGATCATATGTAAATGCAGCATTTCAAAAAACGGAAGCATTATTAAACGGTTATGATGAAGCACTCGTCCTGACAGCTAATAGTAAACATGTCAGTGAAGGAAGCGCCATGAATGTTTTTATGGTCAAGAACGGTAATTTGATAACTCCCCCGGTAACCGATGAAATATTAGAAGGAATCACCAGAGATACGGTAATAAAACTTGCCAAAGACAACGAAAATATAGATGTCATTGAAAGATCGATAGACAGAACAGAGCTTTACACGGCTAATGAATTATTTTTCTGTGGGACCGGTGCTCAGATTTCTCCAATAGGAAGTGTGGATAAACGTCCTGTTGGAAACGGTGAGATGGGTCCGATTACAAAAAAACTCCAGGAACTTTATTTCCGAGTGGTAAAAAATGAAATCAGCAAATACTCCGATTGGTGTAAGAAAGTTTGACAGGACATCAGTTATTTGGCATTTATTTGCTTTAATTCAATAAGTATCTCTTTTAATAGAGTCAGCTGGAGCCTTCTGAAATCAACATCGCTTGAGAGTTTTGCCCACTTTCTGGGATTTTCTTCAGGGATATATTTATCAAGTTCCGATAATATGTCTGCCATGTTCCACTTCCTTTCATAAATGGAGCGGACTACGGGAGTCGAACCCGCCTCTTGAGCTTGGGAAGCTCATGTACTACCGATATACTAAGCCCGCTTTACCAAATCAATACTTTTTAGAATAAATCCAATCTTATTTTTATTCTTCAACCTTAATTCCGCTATTTAACCTTGATCCCAGAGTAAATCATATTCCTATATGTTCCGGCTACTTGTCATTCTCTTCTGTTTCAATAATTCCCTCTTCTTCTGCCGGTGCTGCTTCAGCCGCTTTTTCTTTTATGTCTTTCTTCACCGGTTTTTTCCCTTTTTCTCCTGAAACAAGACCAACAATGGTAAGATTTGTTTTTATGACTTTAATACCCAGCTTACCGGATACTATACCGGCAGCTCCGCTTATTATTTCCTGCATCTTTTCGGGAATATTTGCATCATCGCTTAATTTGGAATTCATATCTATTATTATACCTGTTGGCTTTGGAATTATTTTTACCCTGACATCCTCTACCCCATCTATTTTTGCCACTTCGTTTTTAACCTGTCCTGCCACCGTTTCGAGTGTTACCATGGCATTTCCTGTTTTAGAACTGGATATATTGGCTGCTCTTGTTCTTTTTCTATAGAATTCCAAAATCAGAATAAATACACTGATTGCAAATACAGCCACTAAAGCAAGAAATGCAACAAATGCATTAATACTATTTTCAGGATTAAAAATTCGCAGTGCCAGATCTGACCATTCAAAATATTCTGCAAAGACATTTATCATAGATACGAGTGAGATAGCGATTATAAATACAAGCGTCAGTATGACCACTATTTTGTTAAATATATTCATTTGATACCTCCGTAATCCTTTATTTTTAAAAAACATTTAAAGATTATAATAGGCACTATAAAAAGTCAATAAATCGGGACCATACAGAAAATGGAACAGCCTTTAAAATTATTAAAACAATTATTTCAAAAAACAGTCCAATAAAATGTAGATTTTACAATGTTTTTCTGGATTGATTCATTAATCATCAGGTATAATGTCTGATGTTTATTATATTTAACTAACAGGATAAAAAACATGAAAACACTTATAGTTTTAAACCCTTCTTCTGCAAAAGGAAAAGCTCTGGGAATAAGAGAGCTTATCGAATCGGAATTCAAAAAACTTGAATTGGACTATCGTATCCATATTAGTAAAAGTTCACAGGACATTATGGATACTGTAAAAAGTAACCTAAAAAATGATTTCTCTAATTTTGTAGCCGTGGGGGGCGATGGCACCGTTCACTATATGGCAAATGCCCTGGCGGGAACCGATAAAAAGCTGGGTGTAATACCTACCGGTTCCGGAAATGATATCTCGACAAGCCTGGGTATTCCTTCCGATATTATAAAATGCTGCCAGATAATAAAAAAAGGTAAAACAAAAAGATTGGATCTTGGCCTAATAAATGATAAATACTATTACGTTTGCGTTGCAGGTTCCGGTTTTGATTCGCAGGTAAACGATCTTGCAAATAATACCCGCCTGCCCCTAAAGGGACCGATAAAATATACTTATGCAGTTTATAAAACCCTGATCACGTTTAAATCAAAGAGATTGTTTATAGATTATGATAGCAATCGGAGAGAGATTTACGGAATGATGATCGCTGCCGCTAATATGCCCATGTATGGAGGCGGTATGAAAATAACCCCTGCAGCCGATCCGCAGGACGGGCTATTTGATATATGTATAATAAAAAGAATGAGTAAATTACACTTTATAAAAATTTTCCCAAAAGTCTACGAGGGAAAACACGTCGGAGATATTCATGTCGAGATTTTCAAAACCAACAGTTGTTTGATTGACAGTGAATACCGGTTCAGTGTTTTTGCCGATGGAGAATATATCTGTAAATTACCAGCCAATTTCAAGATAGTGCCAAAAACATTGAATTTTATTGTCGGGAATTAATATCTTACCCATGCACCGTCTTTTACTACGAAGACTGTCGATAACGGGCTTATTCTATCGCCAATAGAATCGAATTCAATGTGTCCCACAATTCCGTCAAAAGAAATAGTTCTGAGTTCGTCTATATAATCTTGAGGTAAAATAGAGTTGGACTGTTTCATAGCCTCGATAATCACGAAAACAGAATCATAACTGTAAGGAGCATATGTTCCCGGTCCCTCAATACTGATATCCTGATCATCCAGCTGATTTAAATAATTATTAAAATCATACCAGAAACTTACTGCTTTAGGATCTTGAGAATAATCGGCCAGAGAAGGAGGTTCGGGAATCACTGCAATCAAACCCTCAAGGTACTGAGCATCTTCCAATACAAAAATGTTATCATCCATTCCCATTGTTTCTGTAATGAAGTTTGTCTCCAGACCAATTTCTCTTACCCTGGATATAAGAGTTGCCACCTCACTATAGGTTGCACAATAAAATATCGTATCAGGACCTTCTATCAATAAGTTCTCTGCAATAATTCCTGCATCCTCTTCATTTATTTTTATTGACATCGGCTGAAGAGTTTCAATGCCATTATCGGATAATACCTCCCTCAGGTAATCTACCAGTCCTATCGAATATTCCTCCTGGTTGTTTATAAGTATAATTTTCTGTGGATTGATTTCATTTATAATAAAATCCGCAATATTTTCTACTTTCTGTTCATTATTCATTACCATTCTGAAAAAAACATCTCCGGTCCCCGAGATCTCCGGATCCTGGGCGGACGGAGAAATTATAGGTATACCAAATTCATCGTAGACAGGTACGGAAGCTATAGTGGTTCCATCAAATGTCGATCCTATTACTCCGGCTACACCCTCGTCTACCATCTCCTGGGCAATCAGAAAAGCTTTTTCCGGATTGCCTTCATCGTCTTTGGTAACAATTTCAATTTCATAGTCGAATCCGCCTATTCTTACCGGAGATAATTTTGAAGCAGCAAGTTTTACACTGACCAGCTGATCTTCTCCGAAAGATCTATATTCACCGGAAAGAACTGATTGATTACCGATCTTGATCACTCTCTGTCCTGATTCGCATGCCTGAAGATTTATAAGTAAGAAAATCGATAAAAAAATGATTAAAATCAGAAAAGAAAATTTAAAAACAGGAGTTGAAAACATTCTTTTTGAATTCATTTATTCGCTCCAGAATATAAAAAATCAAAATTAAGATAAAAAATAATAGGAAGATTATATAGGATTATAGCAAAAAAAACCAAAATAATAATTATTTTTGGTAAAAGTATGCTAAAATTCAAAAAATAATACCTGTTAGTCAACCCGGAACATCTTTTTTTTGTATGAGTAAACCAATTTTTCAAATAAACAAAAGACTTAAAGAAACATATGACTACCTGTGCACATTTGATATACCTCAAAGAGTCGATTTTGGATTGATACTTGGGTCATTCCTTGAAAAATGTATAGAATTTTTACCCCTGCAAGATAAGATAACTCTTGAAATGGTCAATGTACCTCATATGCTTGTTCCAAAAATACCCGGACATGGCCGAACCATCGTTTGTGGGAAGCTGGAAAATAAAACTATTCTGATATTCTGCGGAAGACTTCACCTGTATGAAGGGTATGATATGAGAGAAGTGGTGTACCCTGTAAGTCTATTATCACATCTGTCAGCCGCTAATTTAATAGTCACCAATTCGGCAGGAGGAATAAATCCGGAATTTGCCGAAGACGATATAATGATCATAAAAGACCATATAAATCTAATGGCTGATAATCCTTTCTTTGGCAGTAAGTATGATACCCGGCATGATTATTTTATAGACATGAGCTGTCCTTATGATAAAAGACTAACGGATATAGCAATTAAATCAGAAAAAGATACCGGTTTAAGATTAAAGCAAGGTATATACGCAGGTGTAAAAGGACCGGTTCTTGAGACTAATGCCGAAATAAATGTTATGCGTAAACTGGGAATAGACGCAGTAGGAATGTCAACTGTTCCGGAGGTCATAATGGCAAATTTTCTAAAAATAAAGGTGCTGGGCCTATCACATATAAGAAACATGGCAGGACGTAAGCACTCTGCCTCCGGGAATGATATGAAATTCAGCCATTTTGAAGGTTATAAAAAAGAAATCTTCATAGGCGAAAAGATTGCTAAATTAATTGAAAATATTTTAAAAAAAGCATAAATTATAATAATTAGTAATCAATAAAGGAGGTAAAATGAGCAAAGTGGCAATAATTACCGATAGTACTTCTGACTTACCGGTGGAATTGGCTAAAGAATTGGACATAAAGATTATTCCGCTTACGGTAATCTTCGGGGAGGAAAGTTTTCTGGATGATGGAAAAGATATAACAATAAATGATTTTTATAAGAAAATCAGAACATCCGAAAAACTGCCCACTACAACCCAGCCCACCCCAAAAGACTTTATAGAAGCGTATACGGATATCCTTAAAAAAAGTGAAAGCATAATATCTATTCATATTTCCAAAAAGATGTCCGGTACCATAAATTCCGTAGAAATGGCAAAAAAAGATATGCCCGATAGGGATATAGAATTAATTGATTCCGGGTATGTTAGTATGGCTCTGGGTTTTTTAGTATTAAAGGCGGCTCAGATGGCAAAGGAAGGCAAATCAAAAGAAGAGATTTTAAAAAGTATATATGATCTAAAGCCAAAGATTAAAGTATTATTTGTACCCAGCACGCTGGAATATTTAAAAAAGGGCGGGAGAATAGGAAAGGCAAAAGGTCTTATCGCCTCACTTCTGGAAATAAAACCAATACTTACTATTCATGACGGTGAGGTATCTCAATTTAAAACTGCAAGAAGATGGAACCAGGCCAAAACAGAATTAATAAATTCCATGAAAACTATGGTAAAAAATCCTCAAAACCTCATAGTATCGGTAGGAGATTCCGACGCAAAAGAAGATGCGGCCGAAATGTATGAAAAGATAAAAGAGACGTTCAACCCAAAAAAAATATTCAGGGTGGATATTGGTGCCGTAGTTGGAACACATCTGGGACCAGGGGGTTTATGCATAATTTTCTATGAAGAATAACAATAGACCAACACAAACCGGTTTCTATAAAAAAGAACTTAGAAAAATAATTCAAAATAGAAGAGATAGTATGCAGATCCGGTATAGAAAGAAAATAAGCAAAATAATAGCAGCTAAATTTCTTGATACGGTTAATTATAAAAATTCAGGTAATATTTTAATTTACTATCCCTTCAGAAGCGAAATTGATACAACCATAGTCATAAAAAAAGCTCTGAAGGATGGTAAAAATATCATACTTCCACAGGTCAGTGATCAGCAATTAGAACTCTTTTATGTAAATGATCCGAAAAAGCAGCTAAAAAAAGGGGCTTACGGGATCCTGGAACCCAATACTGTCTTATGCAGAAAAGCAAAAATCTCCGATATAGATCTGGCTATTGTCCCGGGGGTAGGTTTTGATAAAAACCTTAACCGTCTGGGATATGGCGGCGGCTTTTATGACAAACTTCTCCTGCGTATTCCGAAGGGAGTAAAAAAAATAGCATTATGTTTTGATATACAGGTAATCGACAGTATCCCTGTATCAAAAGATGATATCAAAGTCGATCTTTTGATAACTGATACCGGAATTTATCATCCTTGAAATATTTTTATGTTGTATAGATTATAGACTCCGGTAAGATGAAAAGAATAATAATAACCGTGTAACAGAAGACAAAATAAAAATAAATGAATGATCACAATAATGCCGGTATTGCAATTCTTATTCCGGCCTATAATGAAGAGAAGTATATTGGAGCGGTAATCAAAGGTTGTCTTGGGTATAACCTTGATATAATCGTAGTCGATGATGGTTCAACCGACAATACCATTAAGATTATAGAATCAATAAAAACTCCGGAAAATATTAAAATAATACCAATCAAACATATTATAAATAAAGGAAAGGGACAGTCGCTTAAAACAGGTTTCAATCATATTATCAAGGACAATTATTCGGGGGTTATAACCATCGATGCTGACGGACAGCATGATACCCGTGAAATAAAGAATTTCCTGGAAGTTATAGAAAAAGAAAAACCGGATTTGATAATCGGAAACCGGCTTGATAATACTAAAAATATGCCCTTTATAAGATTGGCCACAAATGTCTTTACTTCCTGGATCATTTCCAATATTGCAGATAGGAAAATCAACTGAGTCCAGTCCGGGTTCAGATACATAAGCACGAGAGTTTTAAAAAATATCAAACTGGAAACCAGGAACTTCGATACCGAACCGGAAATTGTGATCAAGGCCAGCTGGCTGGGATATAATATCAAAAATATACCTATCACAACTATATATCATAAAGACTTCGTCAGTTATGTGAATCCCGTTACCGATACCATTAAATTCTTCAAACTGGTATTCAACAGTCTTAAATGGAAGAGCAAATTTAATAAGAAATCGCAGACAATCCTTTAAAAAATCTGATATAACTCATAAAAAACTGCAGAAACAAGCATTGCGAATATGATGACCATGGAAGAAATCGGAATAGCTTTATTCTTGAATTTATTTCTATTTATGTATTCACCCGTGGTCATAGCCATGACCCGGTAAAACATTTCAATGGAAAAAAGTATTATTACTTCTCCCGGGATAGAAGTCCCGTGTCTTATGGTTCCTGAAAACAGAAAAATAATGGTAAAAACACCGGTGACAAAGCTTAAAGGAAGAGCAGCCTTCAAGTAACCCAGACCAAAATATCCTAAAGTGGATAAAAGATTTCCCAGAAAAATAGCCACCAATATATAATTGAAGGACATGCCTTCCCGGTATTCACGTATTCCAAAAACACCCTGCAGTATTTTGAATTTATCCGTTATGAACACACTGGCATTCTTGAAAAAATAAAAAAATATAAAACCCAGAGCGGCTCCCGCAAGTAAAACGAGCAGGCATTTTAAAAAGATTGAAAAATACTGTTTTAACATTCTAAAGGATTTTCTTCTTTTATTATCTCTATCATTATGCCGCTTATTTTTCTATCGAAGTCCTTATCGGCACATCTTTCCAGCTCTTTTATGGCTTTTTTCTGTGTCAACGCTTTTTTATAAGGCCTGTTGGAGGTCATTGCATCGTAAGCATCCGCTACTGTAAGTATTTTGGCAAAAAGAGGGATTTTATCTCCCTTTATCCCGTATGGATACCCGCCGCCATCAATTTTTTCATGATGATGCAGTATTGCTTTTGCCGAATTTTTTAAAAATACGATTTCTTTTACTATTTCATATCCTACTTCGGGATGCTTCTTCATCTCTACCCAATTAGCATCATCATACTTCCCCGGTTTGTTTAGGATGCTTAAATCTATCTGCACCTTACCTATATCGTGTAAATTCGCAAGATTTGTCAATATGTCGACATCGTATTCGTTGAGCCTTAACTTCCTGGCAATCTTTTCGGTATATTCGGCTACCCTTATAGAGTGCCCTGCAGTATATGGATCTTTTGCATCTATTATCTTCACAATCTGCATAATGCTGTTTATTAGAGCCTTTCTTTCTTTGATTCTAAGCATATAAGCATATTGTGCAATTATTAATGGAAGAGACGTAAATATTACTGTTGGTGGCCCGTATAATTTATAGAGAAAAGATATAAAAATTGCCATTACGGCTAAAAAAAATATAAATGGGATTAACCATGCATAATTATAGATCCATATATTAATAAAATTTTTATTTTCACTTAAAGAGATAGCAATTGCTGTGAGTATTGTGTTTACAAGAAAGCCAATATATGCAGCTAAAAATAAAAAACTAATATTTGCAGGATTAAAAAAACTTATAGCAGTCCTATTGAATGTGCTTTCAAATATAATACTTGCAACACCCATTAATAAAAAATATTGTCCAGTATTAAATAGATGTTTATAGTAAGGAACTTTTTTGACAAATTCTTTTATGTTAAAAATTGAAAATGCAGTCACTAAAATAGCCGTAGATGGACCAAAAAGTATTAGACTGGCAAGAGAAATTGCAGGATTTACTGAAACGCTACCAGTTCGCGGAAGTGATGCCGATAGATTATCAGCCGTAAATGCCAGCAATCCGAACAGCACCACTCCAACTAATGATATATCCCTATATCTAAAAAGAATATAAGTAAATATAGATAGCCCTGCTAAAAATATAAAAAAAACGTATATATTTAAAACAAAGCTACTTTTCTTTTCTGTCAAAATTACTTGCTCCTATATTTTAGCTAAAATATAGAGCATTATACCAGAAAAAAAGAATTGTTATAATATTAATTTTGCCGCCAGATTACCATCTAACTTGACCAGCTATTCCAATAAGGGAAGCCAGTGCTATCAAAATTCTTACTAATTTTTTCATTATTTTCACCTCCTTAAAGAAAAATAAACCAACATTTACTAAATTTTACTTCTATACCAGTTCTTAAAAACTTCGATATAATTTTTTATTTCCTGGTTGAATATCAATAGAACTATAATAATTATCAAAATTACAATTACTGCTACCGCTACCTTCTCCCATACGGTAAATCTGGATTTATTTTCCTCGTTACCAACCATCACATTATAAATTTATATTGATTGCCTGGTCCTGCTTTCTATAAAATCATCCAGGCTGCTTGCAGGGATCCTCCAGGAACTTCTGCCTTCCCTTACCTTGAATCCTTTGAGCCTTCCTGTTTTAAGTAAATTCCAAATATTGTCTACCGATAATTTCAAGATTCTTGCAACCTGCTCGGCTGTATATAACACCGGTTCCCTGTAGTCCGGTTTTGCTTCCTCTGCGCCTATGAATTCTTTTAAAAACGCCTCAAGGTCATCTTCTTTTATTCTTATGGCTTTACCCATCCTTATAGCCGGCAGCTTCTTGAGCATAACCACTCTTATCACCTCTGCTTCGCTTATACCAACCAATTCCGATACTTCTTTTATGGTGTATAATTTTTTTTCTTCATCCATTATTAAAAGATGACTTTCTTTAGATCAGGCATACCTGTCTGCAAATCAAGAATATTGAAAGAATTTCTGCCGCTGGCTATAATCCTTCTTTTATCTTCGGGTATAAAAGATATCCGGTCATATACTGAAATACCCGAGACATCTCTCCATTCATCTATATATGTCATTTCATTCCGGTTGATCTTATTGAAAATGATCCCTTTTTTCTGTCCGGGTGGAAGAAATTTTTGAAAATTGATTACACGTGAAATCAGTTTTATATCAGGAGATAGGACCAGGATCGAGGTGGTTGAAAGATTCAGCATCTCCAGCGAAATATTGTCATATCGGAAAGGAACATCGGCTATTATTATGTCATATTTGTTCCTGGCAGAATAAATTATACTATCCAGCATATCTATATTGAATTTATCGCTCTGATATATAGACAATGGCGGCTGAAGGATATCTATCTTATCATTACCTGCCAGACTTATAATGGATTTATCAAAACAATCTTTCCCCTGGGTGATCTTTTCGATAAACACACTTAAATTCGGTGATAAATTCAAATCAAGATTAATAGCGAGATCCGATGGGCCCTCACAAAAATTCAAATCTATGATCAGTATTTTCCCTCTGACAATATCTTTCAAATACCAGGCGAAATTAAAGACTATGCTGGTTTTCCCGACTCCACCCTGAACGGAGTAGAAAGAAATCACCTGCTGCGGTATGAATCTATAACTATCTTTGTCTTTTGAATCCAATTTAGGATTCAAATTGTCTACGATCTCCAGTATCCTCTTCAGATCATCTATCTTCTCTATACTTCCGGTAAAAATATTTCCGGATAGAAGACCCTTCTTTTCCTTCGAATCGGTAATAATAAGCTCACTGCTGGTATTATTATTTATATAATCTGAAATTTCCTTATAATTCTTTAATTTTGCCGATAATACAATATATTTTGGCATATATTCTTCCAAATAATGCTTGATATAATTTGTATTGTTTAAAACCAATATATCGTGATTTTGCAGTTTTATCCGGGGTATATTTTTGGTGAGCTCTTTATTTTCTGTTATTATAAGGATTATTTCCATTTTTTTGGAACGCTGCGAAATTTATAATAAAAAAATTATAAAATATTTATAGATTAATAATAGAACTATAATATTCATTTGTCAACGGTTTTTTTGGCTAATGCACTGTTTGATACTGTTATTCTCTGCTGGAACTTTAAAAGATATGGAATTTTAAATTATTGTGGGGTTATATCGGATTATTATAGTTAATTTAGTTATATGATAAGAATGGGTAGGTTTTTTCTAGTTAAAATATACTTAAATGAGTCTTAATTTGAAAGGAGTTTTACAGCTAATTTTAAATCTTTATCCGATTTTACGCTGATTTCTTTATAAATCGATTTTTCACCGGCAATTATTTTTATATTTTTTTTGGGTACGCCAATCTTACCGGAAATAAAATTTATCAGTTCTTTATTTGCTTTCCCCTTCTCGGGTACAGCAGCAAGTTTTATTTTTATCCTGTCTCCGTAAATACCATTAATGCGGGTCACAGCGGAATTAGGTTTTATAAGCAATTTTATTGTTTCAGTCTTCATCGGTTTTAAAGAAATCATTGATTATATCCGGATTGGCTATATCTATTTTCTTTTTCACTCTCTTTGGTTTATATTCATAATCAATTTCTTCAGTCTCTTCGGATTCATAAATAATAGATTTCTTCTTTTTTCCCCCACCGGCTTCTTCCTCCTTTTCTTCTTCTTCTTTCTCCTCTTCACCAACTTTTTCTTGTTCTTCTTCTATTTCTTTTTCCTCCTCTACTTTTGAATTTTCTTTTCCTTCTTTCTCTTTGATACCTTCAAGTATATTTAATTCTTTTTCGGTAGGATATTCTGTTTTTTTACTTTCTTTATTATTCTTATCTTCATCAGTTCTATCAATATCAAACTCCTCATCTTTAATCTCAGAAATATCAAAATATTTTCCTTCTGCTACCTTTGAAGTACTTTTTTTGAGATCATCTGCCAGCTTTTCAATCTTACCTTTAAAGTCTTCATACTTCAGGCTCAGTTCCTTTATATCCCTTTCCAGTTCTGCTTTTCTGGTCAATAAATCCTTATATGCTTTTTCCTGCTCGGCTACTTTGGTTCTTATCAACTCCTCGGCTTCAAGTTCTGCCTTCTGTTTTATATCTTCTGCAATCTTATGAGCAGATACAAGTGCCTCCTGGATAACTCTTTTCATCTCACTTGATTCTTTGTTCCCCTCGTATTTTAGTTTTTCTATATTTTCCTGAAGCTCTTTTTGAGATCTTTGTAATTTATCGAACTCTACCGTAAGAATGTCCAAAAATTTATCGACCTCTTCAGGTTTGTATCCTTTAAATACAACATGAAATTCTTTTTTCTGGATATTCTCCGCATTTATATTCATTATTTCCTCCCCATACTCTTTTATCCGTATTATCTATATTTTATATAAAACCGCAAAAACACTGCAGCTTTTTAATCAAGCAGATTCTGCAATTCATTTGCTCTCTTTTTTGCACCTTCTACGGCTTCATAAACTATTTTATCAAGTTTATTTTTTTCAAATTCTTTAAGGGCTCTTTCGGTGGTGCCGCCCGGAGATGCAATTTTTTTGATTAAATCGTCAAGCTCCATTCCGGATTTATCAATGACAGTTCCTGCGCCATTCATTGTTCCAATGACTAATTTTTTTGATATTTCCGGATCCAGCCCATTTTTTATTCCGGATTTTATCAGATATTTACAGAAAAGAAAAAAATAGGCCGGTCCACTCCCATTTAAAGCAGCCGCCAGGTTCTGGTATTTATCATCGATTATTACATAATCTCCTGTACTCTTTATTAATTTCTCGGTAAAAGATAAATCCTCATCTCTTGTAAATCTGCCCTTGCTTATGGCTGACATACCCTTTTTAAACAAAGCAGGATAGTTGGGCATTACCCTTATAACTGAAGCATTTGAATCCAATGTCTTTTCTATATAATCTGTAGATATGCCGGCTGCAATGCTTATAATTGAATTTATCTTATTGTCGAAACAGGTCTTGATCTCCTTTAGTACTGTTTTTATATCTTTTGGTTTTACAGATAAAAGAACATATCTGCATTTTTTTATAACATCCGAAATTCCTCCGGCCTGATTCACCCTATAATTGGTTTCAATATATTCTCTACGGCAATCATCAATGTCATAAGACACAATTTCATCGTTGTTTAAAAAACCTGAATCCAGTATTCCTCCAAGTATTGCTTCACCCATATTTCCGCAGCCTATTATTCCGAGTTTATAACTGCACAAATAAATACCTTCTTTTCCTAAAAGTGATCATAAAAACCCTCTTCCCGCAGCAGTTCCTTTTCTTCGGAACTGACTTCTACATTAAAGGGGGTGATTAAAAAAACTTTTTCTGCTACCTTTTTAATATTCCCTTCCAGAGCATAAGTAAGCCCGCTGCAAAAATCGATCACTCTTTTACCTAATTCCTGATCAGCTTTCTGCAGGTTGATTATCACGGGAATATCATTCTTGAAATTATCAGCAATTACTTGTATCTCCTCGAATTCTTTGGGTTCTGCAACAAAAACCCTCGACTTGACTCCATCTCTTCCTGAACCAATCAATGAGATTTTTCTGGGTGGCCTTGAACCAAAAATATGACCCCTCCTTGGACTCTCTTTTTCATTAACAGAGTCTATTTTACCACTTTTATCCCTCAATGTTCTGACTTTTACTTTTTCTGTTTCCCTGCCTTCCATCTCGTCCAGATCTATTTCATCTTCATCGGATATGCCAAAAAAAGAAAGAGTCTTCTTAAAAAATCTGCTCATTTGCCCTCCTCTGTATGATTAAATGTTTATTTAAAAATGATAGAACCGATCCTTATCATAGTGGCACCTTCTTCGATCGCTAACCTGTAATCATTGCTCATTCCCATAGATAGTTCCCGTAGCATAATATTTTTAAAATCTTTATTCGACTTATCTCTGAGAGTCTTAAGTCTTTTAAAGATATCCCTCAGGTATTCGAAATCATCAGTCAGAGGTGCGACAGTCATCAATCCCGCTATCTCTATATTTCTGAAATTCAATGATTTTTCAATAAAACCATGCAGGTCGGCCTGATTTATACCAAATTTAGACTGTTCTCCCGAAATATTGACCTCTATTAATAATTTTTGAACTTTATCTAGTTTTCTGGCTTCATCATTCACTTTACTTAAAGTATTTATATCATCTATCGAATGTATGAATTCTACCAGAGGAACTACTATTTTTATTTTCCTGCTCTGGAGATGTCCAATAAAATGCCATACCGGACCTCCTTTAATCACATTATATTTTTCCTCCAGCTGGTCAGCCCTATTTTCGCCAAAATTTCTGATACCAAGATCATAGACCGATTTTACCTGCCCGGCAGAAGCATATTTCACAGCAGCTATGATTGTTATATCCCTGCTTTCTCTGCCGATTTTTTTACAGGTTAGCTCTATTTCTTCTTTTAGATTATCGATATTTCTTCTTAATCTATCAGGCTCTTTAATTGAATCAATACTATTTTCCATATTCAAATAACTATGATTACTTGATAATCGCTATTCCTGCCTGTCTTCCGGTTGCTTTGTTTCTCCGATATGAAAAAAAATCCTCGTTACAATGGGTACACTTCCCACAATCAAAAATATTTTCTTCATATATCCCTGATTTTTCCAACTGAATATGATTTAGTTTAACGAGGTCCAAATAAATATCATTGTTTTTCTTTGTAAAAAAACTCCCCGAACCAAATTTATCCGTAAAACTTTTTAACACACTACTGTCGATTTTATAACAGCATTTTCTTATACTGGGACCAAAAGCAACAAAGATATCTCTGCTTTTACTTCCGAAATTTTCCTTCATATATGAAATTACTTTTGCCGCCAATCCCTGTAAAGTTCCTTTCCACCCGGCATGAACGGCAGCAATCACTTTTTTGTTTGTATCTGCCATCAGTATTAGATTACAGTCCGCTCCCATCACCATAATCGGGATATCCTTCAAATCCGTAATCAGACAATCAGCTTCCTTCATGATTTTGTCCGATTCAAGATTCATATTTTTATCGATGTTCAATATATTTGTTCCGTGGACCTGTTTTACCGAATATATTTTTCTCATTTTTTTCAGTTCCAGTTTCTTTAAGATCATTTCCCTGTTCTTCCTGACATTTTCCTCATTCCCGCCGGCATAATAATCGAGATTAAAAGAATTAACTCCGTCGCTACCCGGTCCGCTGTTTCTTGTTGTAAAGCATAAAATTATTCCATGATTATTTTTTAAATAGTTTGATAAATATACTGGAAGGTTATGTGCCGATATATTTTCCATTCCTGTCATTTCAAACTTTCCGATCATTTGAGACTAGAACTATTTTTTATTTTTTCTCAAGAAAGTAGGTATATCAAGATAGTCGTCATCTTCCAAAGACTTGAAGTCATCTTCCGAAACTTTTTTGAAATCTTCTTTTTTACTTTTTCCGGACAGTATCTCTTTTTCAAATTCAAATAATTTTTTCTCTACTTCTTTTTTCCTCTTCTGACCCTCATCCAATTTTACTTTTTGAGCTTTTCGTGATTCAAATCCGGTGGCAATAATAGTGACCTTTACATTATCATTCATACTCTCATCGATTACCGCACCAAAGATAATATTAGCGTTTGGGCTGGAAGCATTTCTTATGATTTCCGCTGCCTGGTTGACCTCAAAAAGTTTTAAATCGGGCCCACCGGATATATTGAGAAGGATCCCGTTTGCTCCTTCTATTGAACTCTCGATCAAAGGACTGTTGATTGCATTCTGGGCAGCTTTGATAGCCCTGCTTTCACCGGATGCCATTCCATCCCCGAGTATTGCATTTCCCGCATTTTTGATAATCGATTTTACATCTGCGAAGTCCAGATTTATAAGCCCGGGCAGAGTTATCAAATCGGTGACCCCTCTTACACCTGCTCTCAGTACGTTATCTGCCAATCTAAACGCATTGAGAAGTGTTGTGTTATCATCGGAAATTTCGAGCAGCCTGTCATTTGGTATGATTATCAGAGTATCGACTTTATCTTTCAAATTGTCGACTCCCTCTTCAGCCTGACACATTCTTTTCCTGCCCTCAAAGGTGAATGGTTTTGTCACAACCGCGACCGTCAGACACCCTGCCTCTCTGGCAGCTGCTGCAATAATAGGAGCCGCACCGGTTCCCGTCCCACCGCCTTCGCCTACGGTCAAAAATATCATATCTGCATCTTTCACAACTTCTTTAATGGATTCTATAGATTTTTCAGCAGCTACTCTTCCTATTTCAGGGTTAGATCCTGCACCCAGTCCGCTTTCGCCTATCAGCACTTTCCTGTCGGCACTTGACATCATAAGTGCCTGGGCATCAGTATTTATTGCCACAAACTCGCATCCGCTCAAATTATCTTCCATCATCCTGTTTATGGCATTGCTGCCGCCTCCTCCTACCCCTATCACTCTTATGACTGCATAATAGCTTTTATCAAAATCCATGCTCACTGCTATCACCTACTTTCATTTTTTAAAATTTTTAAAATAAAATCTCTAAACCTGTTTAAAAAAGTATATTGTTCTTTTTTTTCTCCTATTTGATCCAGACTTCGATAATTCTTCATCTGGTAAGCATATTTTAGCAGGCCCACTCCTGTAGAATAGATAGGATCGCTTATGACTTCCGCAGGTCCTTCAGTATCACAGGGGATTCCCAATCTCACCGGTAAATTAAAAACAGCATTTGCGAGCGGGGCTATTCCCTTAAGCATGGAGGTCCCGCCCGTTATAACCAGCCCGCAGGGGACCTCGTGCATGAAGCTATAACCTTCAACCTTTTCTTTAACAAGACCCAGCAATTCCTTAACCCTGCAATTCACTATATTATACAATCTTATGTTTAAGGTTGTTTTATTACTATCTATCTTGATGTCACCTATATTTACTTTATTTAATGTATCATAGAAATTATAGTCAACATTGGCAAATTTCTTTTTGATTTCTTCTGCTTTTGGAAGTGTTATATTAAGACCGATGGAAATATCATTTGTTATCAAATCTCCTCCCACGGGCAGACAATATGTAAATACCATCTTCTTATCCTTATAAATCGCAACATCGGTCGTCCCCCCTCCTATATCAAGAAGTATCACTCCGCTTTCCTTTTCTTCCGGGGTAAGTACAGCTTCGCTTGAGGCCAGTGCTTCTATTATTATATCCTCGACTTCGACTTTAGCAGCCCTTACGCTATTTACAACATTATTTATAAGAGAAACAGTTCCATAAATAGCCAGCAGTTCAACAGATAATTTGTTTGCCGATAAACCTATCGGATCTACAATACCCTTTTCTTCGTCAATAACAAATTGTTTGATAAGAGTGTGTATGATCTCATATTGAGGAGACAAATTCACTTTATTTGCCGAAGAAATAAGTCTGTCTACATCTGCTTTTCTTATTATACTATTAGGAGAATTGATTTTTATGTCGGACCAGTTGCTTATGAAAGAAATGTGTTTGCCCGTCACTCCTATATAGGCACTATCGACAAATACCTTGGTGGTCCTTTCTGCCATTTCTATCGAATGAAGTATCGACTTTGTGGCTTCGTTGATATCCACAATAAGACCCTTCTTTATGCCGTTGGAACCGGAAATCCCATAACCTTTTATCTTAAGTATATTGTTTTTTTCTACCTTTCCGATTAAAGTTGTGATTTTAGTAGTTCCTATATCGATACCTGCAATATATTCTTCATTTGCCGACAATTGAACCTCCGCAATCTTATCTTATCACAGGACTTTCCGGGCTTCTTAAATCTATTACGGTATAATCTGTTTCATCTTCCAATATCTGTTTCAATATTTCGATTTTTTTAACCGTATCGCTGCCGTCACCGAAAATGATTTCTTTTCCATCTTTAGTCTCGAATACTATGTCTCCTGAAATATTGTCTTCAAGCCTTGCTTCGTTTATTATAGATTTCATTTCACTGTCGAAAGCTTTATAAATATCTATACAGCTCAAAGCATTCTTTTTTGCAATTTTTTCACCTATACTTACATTATAACTGACTGCATTTTTTATCAGAAGCAAATCTTTGTAATTATTCAGATTTTTTTTATCGATCTTATCCAGGATCACACCTTCGCCATCCATAAGGAAATTATCATCCTTGTACACTATTATAAGTTCAGGTTTTCTTTCGACCAATTTTACTACGACTCTATCAGGAAAAATCTTACTGAGTTCAACTTCTTTTACCCAGGTCAACCCTCCCGTTATTGCATCTTCGACCGCTTTTTTATTGATTTCAAATATATTGGCCCCTATTACTTCTGGTATCAGATCCAGTATTTCTTCATTCTTATAATGTGTATTATCTTCGACATCTATATTCTTTACTTTGAAATATTCGCTGTTGTAGAAATAATTCAATCCCCAGACTGCCGATGCAAAGAACATGACAATAAGCAGTAATTTAATAAAGCTCCAGATTCTTCTCCGGAGAATTTTTCTTCTTCTGGCTAGTACAATATTTTCACTATTGTTAATTTTATCACCTGAGATTATACTTTCAAACTTGCCGAATCCAATATTATCTCTACTAACAGATCGAAATCAATCCCGACAGCTCCGGCCGCCTTGGGAACCAGACTTGTAGCTGTCATACCGGGCATGGTGTTTAATTCGAAAGCATAGGCATCGTTTTGGCAATCCAGTATGAAGTCCACCCTTGATATTCCGCTGCATTCCAGTACTTTATGGCACTTTACCGCTGTTTCCGATATATGCCGGGATAATTCACTACACAGCTCTGCAGGGACTATATACTCTGTCATTCCCTTTGTGTACTTTGCCTCATAATCATAGAAACCGCTCCTGGGTTTTATTTCAATTATCGGAAGAGCAACCGGATCTTTCCCTATTACACTTACTGTCAATTCCCGGCCACTTATATATTTTTCAATTAAAATATTATTATCATATTTTGACGCATCTTCGATAGCATGTTTCAATTGTTCGTCACTGTCCACAATATTGACTCCTATAGTTGAACCTTCACAATTCGGTTTGACTATTACCGGATAAGAAAGTTTTTCACTAATAAATAAACCTGTTCCCGCCGGATTTTTTTTACTATCGATATCCAGGGTAACGTACTGGGGAGTGAGTACATTTTCACATTTTAAAATCTTCTTTGTTAATATTTTATTGATTGCAATGGCGCTTCCAAGCACACCCGAACCGGTATATGGAATTTTCATAATCTCCATTAGCCCCTGGATAGTACCGTCTTCTCCATATCTTCCATGAAGAGCCAGAAATGCCAGATTGATTTTTTTTAAATCATTTAAAAAATCATTTTTTAAATCTATGAAGATAGCATCATATCCCGATTTCAGCAGTGACCTGTAAATATTCTCTCCGGTCAAAAGTGATATTTCTCTTTCAGAGGAAATACCACCAGCAATCACTCCGATTCTTAATGATTTTTTCTTTTTTCTGATCTTGAGATCCTTAAATTTTTCTAATAAATCCGACATACTAAAATCCGACTAACCTCACTTCATATTCCAATTTTATCCCAAACTTTTCCATAACCATATTCTTTACTATTTTGGAGAGGACGAATATATCTTTTGAGGTGGCATTATCAAAGTTTTCGATATAATTGGCATGCTTGCCCGATATCCTGGATCCGCCATAAATGAAACCTTTTAAACCGCAAGCTTCTATCAATTCTCCTGTTGCCCTGGAATCGTGAATGGGATTTTTAAAAAAACAGCCGGCACTTCTTGTATTGACCGGCTGGGTTGATTTTTTATTTTTAATCTTCTCTTTTATTTTTTTAAAAATATTGCTCTTATCGGATATTTTTGTTTTTAAAACTACGCCCGTAAGTACCACTAGATCCGGAATATAGAAATACCTGTAGTCAAAATCTCCCTTTTTCAAAACATCAGTTTCTTCTATGACATTTCCGTTTTTATTTGAGATATAGTTTATGCTCTCTATAAAATCACAAATCCCCGCATTTTTGCTCCCGCTGTTACCCATTACACCGCCGCCTACGGTACCGGGAATACCGGAAAATTCCGAAAAATCATACCCTCTATCCGCTGCGTTGTTAACGAATTTCGAAAGTTTATAAGCTGACCCGGCGATGATTTTATCTTCATCTTCAAATTCAAGATAATCAAAATCATTGCCCGGTTTTATGATCACAATATCGTTATATCCATCGTTAAATAAAATATTTGTACCATCCCCTACTACTATAAACTTAATTTGTTTTTTTATACAGGTATCTATAATTTTTATTAAATCTTTTATTTTGTCTGCCTTAAAATAACACAGAGCTTTCCCACCGGTCCTGATGGAAGTCAAAGAGGATGTATCAACATCGAAAAGAACATCATTAAATAAAGTATCCTTTATTTCCCTCTTGATTTCTTCTCTGGTCGTAACTTCCCCCTTCATTTCAATACTCCAAACTTAAGGTTTCAATATCTCATCTGTGACCCTGGTAATATCTCCTGCTCCCATCAACAGAATCATATCATTTTGCTTCATATTGATCTCAAGATATTCTGTTACATCCCCCAGTTTTGGAATATAGATTATTTTATTCTTAAAACCATTATCTATCAGGGTGTCGACTAAAGATTTACCTGTAATACCAGGTATTGGCTGTTCTCCCGAACCATATACGTCAGTAACTATAAGGATATCGCCTGCATCAAAACAACCATTGAATTTATCTTTTAAATTAGCCAGTCTGGAATATCTATGCGGCTGGAAGACTACGATTATTCTTTTATTTTTTTCCTGAATGGCAGCTTCCAGAGTTGCTTTTACTTCGGAAGGGTGATGCGCGTAATCATCGAAGATGATGGCACCTTTCTTTTCTCCCCTTTTTTCAAATCTCCTTTTTACACCCGTAAAATATTTCAATATATCGGAAGCCTTTTCCATGTCGAGGTCCATACCATAACATACGGCAAATGCTGCCAGACTATTCCTAATGTTATGGAGACCAGGTACATTCAGCTTTATTTTTATTCTCCCCGGTTTTTTGTCTTTATCGCGGATAACAAGGGTGTAAGATGAAGTAAGATCAGAAAATTTTATATTTTCGGCACAAATATGATTTTCAGGGTCAATCCCATAATATATAATTTTTTTATCATCAGATTTAAAGAAATCCCTGAGATATTCTTCATCACCGTTAAGAATTACCATCCCTCCGGACTTGGTATTGGTTATGAATTTCAAAAAGCTTTGTTTTATTTCTTCGATATTTTTATAGAAATCAAAATGATCACCTTCTATATTGGTGACCACGCTTAAAAAAGGTCTGTATTTCAAGAATGACCCATCGCTTTCGCATGCTTCTGCTACTACGTATTCACCCTTGCCGTGTCTTGCATTTGACCCCAGCTCATTTAGCTCTCCCCCTACCATTATAATGGGATCCATACCCAATCCACTTAATATCAGGGAAATCATAGAAGTCGTAGTAGTTTTACCATGAGTTCCGGAAATCGCAATACCTTTTTTACCGTTTAGGATCCATGCCAGTACATCAGATCGGGCAAGCAGTGGAATTTTTTTATCCGCAGCAGCTCGCATCTCCACATTATCTTCAGGTATCGCTGTAGAATAAATCACTATATCGGCACCCTCGATATTTTTTTGATTGTGACCAATAAAAATTTTAATACCTTCATTTTTTAAAGCACTGGTATAGCGGGATTCTTTCATATCCGAACCCGATACCTCAAACTCCATACCGTGCAGTACATGAGCTATTGCGCTCATCCCTGCTCCGCCTATCCCGATAAGAAAGCACTTTTTACTCTTTTTTAAGACATCGTAATTATTTTCCAACTTTAGTTCTCCATCAGTTTTGAAGTGATAATCTTTGCACTATTTATTTGCCTATCTTTTATTTCCATATCTTTCATACCCTTATATTTTTTCAGGTCATCCTTCATAAGTGATTCTATAACTCCAGCCATTTTTCCGCTATCAAGATCCCTATCCTCAATCAGGACAGCTTTTCCTTTTTTTACCAGAAAATCTGCATTGTAAAATTGATGATTGGCCACTGCATCAGGATAAGGAATAAGTATCGAAGGTATGTTGTACTCGATTATTTCGGATATAGTATTTGCTCCCGCTCTGGAAATTATTAGATCTGAAATTCTATATATTTCCTGCATTTCGTGTATATATGGAAAAATATTTAAAATCAATTTTTCTTTGGATTTAAAAGACTTCTTTTTACTACTGACAAGTTTATCATAGAAACGACTGCCGCAAATAAGTAAGATTTGGATTTCATGATTATTTTTAAAATAATCGTATAAATCCATAATTGTACTATTTATTTTTTCGGCACCCAGACTTCCGCCGAATGCAACCACAGTGAATCTACCTGCTTCCAGGCCCCATTTTTTAAATTCCGGCTTAATATTTCTTGATTGTGTTATTGTTTTTCTTAATGGATTTCCGGTAAAGACTACCCTGTTTTTTTTAACTTTTAAATATTTTATTGTATCCTCAAAGCTAATAAAAACAAATTTAGCGAATCTCGAAAAAAAATTATTCAGCCTTCCGGGGATATAATTTTGCTCATGAAGGGCTATTTTTTTAAAATTAAAAATGCCTGCTGTAAGAACAGGAGCACAAATATAACCACCCATACCCAGTATTATATCAGGTTTAAACTTCAGTACTATCTTAAATGATTGAAAAAAACCCAGGGTAAACCAGTATAAAAATTTCATAATATTTAAAAATTTTCTAAATATATTTCCACTCAGAATCAAACCGCTGGATTTTATGTTTTTATAATTTATATTAAACCCGGGTATTAATTCTCTTCCCAATCCTTTATCGGACCCTATAAAAAAAAGCTCACATAAAGGATAATTTTCCTTGATATATTCTATTATAGCCAGGGCCGGATACAGATGTCCTCCGGTTCCTCCGCCGCATATTAATATTTTTTTTCTCATTGACTCCATATTTTAGATCATTCTATTTTAAGTATCCGGATAATTCAGGGTTCTTTGGAGGTAACGCATTTTGTCTGGATATATTTAAAAGCATACCCGCTGCTATCATGCTGACAAGAAGTGATGACCCGCCAAAACTGATAAAAGGCAATGTCAGACCGGTTATGGGAAGTAATCCGATGACCACGGAAATATTGATTATTGCAGGAATTATTATCATACTTGTAAGACCGACCGCCATTACTCTGCCAAAATAATCTCTGGCTTTTATACAGACCCTGATTCCAAAAATCAGGAAGAGGATAAATAAAATAACTACAAGAATAGTGCCCAATAGTCCCAATTCCTCACCGATAATTGCAAAGATAAAATCCGTATGTGCTTCCGGAAGATAAGAGTATTTTTGTATACTGTTACCGAGACCTACCCCTGTCAAATTTCCTGAACCCAGAGCGATCAAAGACTGGGAGATTTGAAAATTAACCTCTCCTATCTCACCCTTTCCATTTAATAGCCCTATTATCCTGCTGATAAAGGCTAAAAGCCTTTCTCTCTGATAATCCTCCGAAAATAAATATCCTACCGTTACAATAAACCCTATAAATCCAAGCCCAAATAAATGTTTAAGTCTCACCCCTCCAACAAATAAAACTATAAACATTATTAATCCTATTACTACCATCGAACCCAGATCGGGTTCAAGGAATATCAGGACAGCAACCACACATAATGCTAAAAACGATGGAAAAAGAATATTCTTGATATGTTTATTATCTTTATATCTTCGGTCAAGATTATCACAAAACAGAACGATCAGAGCTAATTTCACAAATTCGGAAGGCTGAATACTAAAAAACCAGAAATCCAGCCATCTTCTGTAACCATTTATCTCGATTCCAAAACCTGGTATAAAGACCAGTGCAAGTAACGCAATCGATATAAGGATCAGATAATTAGAAAATTTTCTATAATAACGGTAGTTTATTCTTGAGGCTAAGAGGAAAAAAACAAAAGATATTGCCCACCATATTACCTGTCTTCTTATAAACCAATAAGGATCGTTAAAGTATCTCTCGCCTATTGAGATAGAAGAACTTGATATCATGATGAGTCCGATTATTGATAGTATCAGAGTCAAAATAAACAGAAAATAATACTCTATATCGACTTTTAAAAAACTATATCTTCGAATATTGATTCTCTTTTCCATAACACTTCACTTTTCGGAAAATATCAAATTTTTAAACCTGTTCCCTCTATCTTTATAATCTTTAAACATATCCATACTTGCACATGCCGGAGAAAGCATTAAGACTTCTCTCGGGCCGGCAACTTCAAACCCCTTTTTTACGGCTGCCTCAAGTGTATCGCATTTATATACATTATAATCACAGGTGCTCTTCATAACCTCTTTATAGATGCTGGAAGAAGTTTCTCCTATCAGGATCAGGTTCTTCACTTTTTTATTCAAAACCGGTATTAATTCCGAGAAATCCATGTCTTTGTCCTTACCGCCCATAATCAATGTGATTTCTTTCCCAAAGTCATTAATAGCTACAATAGTCGCATCCGGATTGGTTGATTTGGAATCATTGAAACATCTTAAACCTCTTATATAACCCAGATATTCCAGTCTATGGTCAAGTGGTTTAAAACTGTTAATCGTTTTTTCCATGCTTTTTTTGTCTATTCCTATCAAGACTGCTGCTGCAACAGAGGCCATGATATTTGAAATATTATGTTTGCCTTTCAAAAGAATATTTTTTATATTGATCTCGCCATTGCTTTTTTCTATCCTGTAATAAATACGGTTATTTTCATAAAAAAGATTCATGCCCTCTTTTGTTTGCAGTCCAAATTTAATTATTTCCGGTAATTGGTTCCGGCTTTTTGAAATAGTCCTGATTTTTTCGTTTATATTCCGGTCATCTGCATTGACGATCGACCAGTCATTCTTATTCTGGTTTGCCAGCAATTTTAATTTCAAATCAACATAGTTTTCGAACGTTTCATGCCTGTCTATGTGATCGCTTGTAATATTTAAAATCACACTGATGTGCGGTTTGAAATCATAAATCCATTCCAGTTGAAAACTGCTGACTTCAATGACTCTGATTAAATCCCTCTGATAATGCTTATATTCATTTCCTGTATCTATGGTGTCTATCAATGGCAATCCGACATTTCCGCATACTGCGCAATTTTTCCCGGAGTCATCGAGAATTTTCCCTATCAGATTCACTACCGTCGTTTTCCCATTGGTACCGGTCACGGCTATAGTCCTATCTTTATCCTCAACACCTAATAGTCTCCATGCCAGTTCCAACTCACTCCAGATAGGAATTTTATATTTTGAAGCCAGTCTTATTATTGGAATACTTTCAGGAACACCGGGACTGATTATCACCAGATCCGTTTTTCTCAATATCTCTTTTCCTTCTGATATATTTTTACCCAGTATTATTTTCAGATTGCCGCGATCCGAATACCGGTATCCATCGAATGCATCCCCCACATTCAATGCCGGGTTGCTATCGATTCCGGTTATGGTTGCACATATATCAAGCAATTTTTTTATTACCGAAATTCCTGTCTTACCTAGACCGATCACCAGCAAATTTTTATTTTTAACAGTATCGAATCTATATGCCATTTTTTTAGTCTATGAATTTTAAATAATAAATAAAAAATCCCACTCCGCCAAACAAAGCGCTTACCAGCCAGAATCTTATTATAATCTTGATTTCCGGCCATCCCAGGAGTTCAAAATGATGGTGTATAGGAGCCATTTTAAAAACTCTTCTTTTGAAGATTTTAAACCATATAATCTGGATTATTACAGACAAAGTCTCGATGACAAAAATCCCTCCGATAACAATAAGCAAAAGTTCCTGCTTCAGGATTATTGCAACTGCCGCTATCAGCCCCCCTACTCCGAAAGATCCGGTATCCCCCATGAAAATTTCTGCAGGTGCCGTATTCCACCATAAAAAACCTATGCAGGCTGCAAGCGTCCCTCCACTTACTACCGCTATATCTATTCCATAAGAAACATCCAGTATGGACCACTCCAGAAATGCAATCAGGCAAAATATGGCCAGCACAATGGAAGAAGTTCCTGCAGCAAGACCGTCAAGTCCGTCGGTAAGATTAACCGCATTTGTGGTGCTTATAATGATAAGCACCACAATAACATAATACCAGTTTCCAAGTTCAAGTTTTATATTGGTAAAAGGTATTCCTATATAAGTGCTGGCATGCAGTATATATATTGAAAACAAGACAAAATATACACATACTATGGCAAGAAGAGATATCTTTACCCACCATCTTAAACCAAGAGATCTCTGTTTTTTTAGCGCCATATAATCATCAATAAATCCTATCAAGCTGCATAACAGCAGTATGGAGATGGCAAATATCCCCTCGATACTGTAGACTTCATGCCTGTAATATTTTATGAGCGTCACTATGGCAAATGCGGCCAGGGAAGATAAAACAAATATTACTCCGCCCATGGTGGGTGTTCCCATTTTAGTAGTATGAGATTTGGGACCGTCTACACGGATACTTTCACCGATTTTTTTATTCTTTTGAAATTTTATGAATAGAGGTGTTATCAGAAGTGAAACTATGCCTCCTATTATAATAGATAAAAATATCCAGGTCATATGTCAGTTCCAATCTATATTAAATTGATAATATCTTCCATCTTATTTGCTCTCGAACCTTTTACGAGTATCAAATCCCCGGGTTCCAGCAGATCATTGATTTTTACACTCAGTTCTTCTTTGTTTGAGAAATAAAAACATGAACTATCATTCTTGCTAAAACTACTTTTTCCCCTGAACCCTTCATATATTTTCCGGGCAAGAGTACCAACAGCAATGAGTACATCCACTTTTTTACCGGAGAGGTACTCCCCGATTTCCTGATGAAGCCTGTTTGAACTTCTGCCCAGTTCCAGCATATCACCCAATAAGGCCACGCTTCTCACATTTTTCTTTTTTGAAATTAAAACCAATGAGTCGATGGCACCTTTGACCGAGAGAGGATTTGCATTATAGCAATCATCTAAGATCATCCTGTCTTTTCTCTTTAAAATTTCCATTCTGGAGCCTTCTATAACAGCACCTTCGATCCCTTCTTTTATCGCCTTACTGCTTATGCCTGAATACAGACTTATGGCCGCTGCGCAGCACGCATTATATATATTATGATATCCGGAAATATTCAAACTTATATTTATGATCTTTTTATCATTTTTGAAAAAGTCAAAAGTAAATCTTCCAAGATCATCCATTTTTTCTTCTACGAAATTAAATGAGATATTACTATTTCTCCCAAATTTTTCAACTCTGCAATTGACACTTTTTTCTATAAAATTACCGTATCCGTCATCATTATTCAAAAACAATGTTCCATTGTTTTTATAAAGGATTTCGGCCACTTCAGCTTTTGCCATTGCTATTTCCCGCAGGTCTTTAAAAAAAGCCATATGTGACTGACCTACGACAGTAATGGCCCCCAGGTTCAAATTGCATATATCGGAAAGTATTTTTATCTGGCCTTTCCCTCTCATGCCTAATTCCGCAATAAAAAAATCGGTATTTTTACCAATTTCAAGGATCGATTTTGATACTCCTATTTCTGTATTATAGTTCCTGGGAGTAAAAACGACTCTGTGTTCTCTTCCTAGAATATTTGCCAGAAAATCTTTAGTGGTTGTCTTACCTGCACTTCCTGTAATTCCTATAACCACTGGCTTGAATTTTCGTATGTAATTATATGCGATACTTTTTAAGAAATCCAAAATACTCCCCGACTGCAGGATTACCAGATTCTTAAAATCTCCATTTCCAGCCTTTTTCTTCCACGACTCTATTTTTACCCTGTATGCTTTTTCAAATACAAAACCGCAGGCACCCTTATCCAGAGCTGATTCAATAAATTCGTGTCCATTATAATTTTCGCCTGTAAGCGGTACAAAGAAATTGCCTTTTTTTATAGTTCGTGAATCAGTCGATATATTAACAATATATTTTTCGATATCTCCTGAAACTATCTCACTATTTGTCCATGAAATAATATCATTGATTTTTATTTTTTCTTTCATTTTTCTTAAACAGCCATTCCTTTGCTACATCACGATCGTTGAAAGGTATCCTGTGATCCTTGAATTCCTGATAATCTTCATGACCCTTACCCGCAATGATAATCACATCATCTATATCCGCCCTTTCAAGAGCCATAAAAATTGCTTTCTTCCTATCAGCTTCTTTCATATATTCTTTACAGTCGGACCCGGTCAGACCTTCCTCTATCATGCGTATTATGGAATCAGGTTCTTCGGTCCTTGGATTGTCGGATGTCAATATCGTGAAATCTGCATATTTTCCCGAGATTGAACCCATGATCTTTCTTTTTTTTCTATCACGATCTCCCCCGCATCCAAAAACCGTTATTATTTTCCCTCCGGGTTTCAAAATTTGTTTTATTGTCGTAAGTACTTTCTCCAGACCATCCGGTGTATGTGCATAATCTACTATCACCGTAAACTTCTTATCGGAATCCAGCCTCTCGAATCTACCCCGTACCCCATGCAAGGATTTTATACCTTCCTGAATCGACTTATCATCAATACCCATATCGAGGCATACACTGACAGCAGCCAGAATATTATAGATATTGAAGTATCCGCATAATGGAGACGATATACCCAGTACTTTGCCATCCGGAGTATTTATATTCATCTCGATACCTGAAATAGAACTTTTTATATTACCTGCCCAGATGCTTTCTCTATCAGGCCTGAGCGAATAAGATATTTTTTTCAAGTCTGTTGATTGGAATATTTCCTTGCCATAACTGTCATCTATGTTTATTATGGCTTTCCTCCCTCCATATAGTTTTCTATATTCTTTTAGAAACAACTTCTTCTTTACATTAAAATACTCTGCCATATTTTTATGATAATCCAGATGATCCTGGGAAAGATTGGTAAATACAAAATAATCGAATTCAAGATAATCGATCCTGTGCAGATCTATAGAATGAGAGGAAATTTCCATACAGGCAGCTTCTATTTTCTCCTTCCTGCTTTTATCAAAAAAATCATTTAGATCCGGAGATTCCGGAGTTGTGCGCTCAAAAAATATCTTTTTTCCATCCAGAAAAGATTCGACTGTGGTAATAAGTGAAGTCTTCAGACTCGCCTTATTTAAAATAGAATTTATCAAATAACACGTGGTTGTTTTCCCATTGGTTCCCGTAATTCCGATCAATTTAAATGAACTACTTGGATTTCCATAAAAATTCCTGCATAAAATCGGCAATACTCCTCTTGTACTGCCTACCATGACCCAGGTCATGGACAGGGGTATACTCACTTTTTTCTGAACAATCGATGCTACCGCTCCATTAGAAGCAGCTTCTTTAATATAATCATGTCCATCGTGTTTAAAACCGTCTACAGCCACAAAAAGGCTATCCTTTATTTTATTTTTTGAATTTATGGAAAGATTCTTTATTTCGATATCAGTATTTCCATAAATTTCCTTATAATCTATTCCCTTTAGTAATTTATCTAGTATCATTTTTATTTATTATTATGAGAATTTAAGTCTCCTTAAAGAAAATTCCATTATATCCCTGAAAGCAGGAGCTGCTACAGTTCCTCCCCAGATAGTATTCTCTTCGCCCTGCGGTTCATCTACCACTACGATTATGGCGACTTCCGGGTCCTCATAAGGAGCAAACCCTATAAAAGAAGTTATCTGTCTTCCCTCACTGTAACCGACTCCGTTTATATTGGCTTTTTCAGCTGTACCCGTTTTCCCGCAGACTTTTATACCCTCTATCTGCGCCTTTGTCCCGGTCCCTTCTTCTACTGCGGAAAGCATCATCTCCTTAAGCGCATCAGCCGTCTCCGGACTTATAATTTTGTTCCCTTCTTCGGTACTTATATTATTATCTTCATCATTTTCCAATAATTTTATTTCCTTTACAATAGTGGGAGTGACAAGATAGCCCCCGTTTGCAACAGCGCAGACAGCCCTCAGTAACTGGAGAGGGGTTACCGAAATACTCTGTCCTATAGCCAGCGCTCCTATAGTCGATGCGGGCCATGTCTTATAATCATAAAAGAGTCCTTTTTCTTCTCCGGGCAATTCTATCCCTGTAAGTTCGCCAAATCCAAATTCTTTTATACTTTCCCAGAAGATTCTTTCCCCCATGCTTAAAGCAACGGTAACAGCACCGACATTCCAGGAGTTCTTTATTATTTCTCCGGTATCACAGGTGATATTATAGGTCCTGAATATCTCCTTGATTATTCTATCACCGACTCTGATAGAAGGAGCCAGGTTGAAAGATTGGTATCTTCCGACTGTATTATTTTCAATTGCCGAAGCAACGTTAATTATTTTAAAAGTAGATCCCGGTTCATATGTAAAAGATATACCCTGTATTTTAAACAATTCAGGATCAGATTCTTCGTAATTATTTAAATCGAACCCGGGATAGGATGCTATCGAATAGATCTCACCATTTTTAGGATTCATCACTATGGCAATCGCCCGCAGTGCATTATACTGCGAGACAAGTTCTTCCAGTTTTTCCTGAACGATATATTGAATCTGAGAATCGATTGTAAGAACAACATCTTTGCCATCGATAGGTTCTGTGGGGACATTATTTTCTTCCGGAATTATATTGCCAAAAACATCTTTTTCCGCAACCACTTTGACATCAATTCCCCTTAAAATATTTTCATACTGCAATTCAATTCCGGATAAACCATTATTGTCTATTCCGGTGAATCCTATAACTGAAGCAGCAATATCGTTTAAGGGATAATACCTCATAGACTCATCTTGAATATAGATGCCCGGAAGATTGTATTCTATGATTCCTTCTGCCTTTTCCGTTGAGACTTTTCTTTGTATATACACAAATCCCAGATCCTGGTTGTCCAGTTTTTCCTTTATATCATCCTGATTCAGCTCTAATATTTCTGCCAAAATCTTTGATTCGTATTCAGAATCAATAACCAATTTTGGATTCGCGTATATTGTCTTTTCATTTAAACTTGTTGCCAGTTCGACTCCGTTTCTATCAAGAATCTTACCCCTTTTCGAACTGAGTATAAATTCGCCTATGTGCTGATACTCGGCATAACTTTTAAATTCCGATGCATTCAAGAATTGTACATAAACCAGCCTGTAGATTATCGATATAAAGGCCATTAAAAACAAAATAAACAGGAAATATATTCTTCTCCTGTTTACCTTGATATTATTATTATTTCTAAGCATTTTTTAATCTAACATAATAATTAGGGAATAAAAAATGTCAATACGCTTTCCGAAACTACCAGCACTATATCCTGGATGTAATAAATAGCTCCAAGAAAACCATCATAGTTTTTGGCTATAGTATCGGTATTTGCAGATATATAATCATATATTTTTTCATTATTTTCTAATCCGCTATTCGAAATCTCGACAACTTTTAAGTTATCCGTCATATTCATGGCAAGATCATTTTTGGCAACTTCGATAACTCTCGAGGGAGACTTCAATTCCGATATCTTTAGCAGTAAACGGTCACTCCTTTCTTTTTCCAGAGAAATCATTTCATTGATTTCATATATATTTTTTTGATAATTTATACTCTGTATTTTAAGCCCGATATTCAGGAGTACTCCAAGGCAGGCAAAGATAATAACTACAACGAATATATAGAAGAGACCACTATTACTATATACAACATTTTCCTTTTCCCTTCCGCCATCCGGATCCTTTACCAGATATAAGAGAGGATAAGACCTTCTTTTATAAATATCCGGTTTTTCTGCCAATCTTAAGTTCATTTTATAAACTCATCAATCCTTTTAATAAATACTATCCTGACTTACAGCTTTTCCAGAACCCTTAACCTTGCACTCTTTGAACGGGGATTCCGGCTGATTTCTTCGGAATCTGGCTTTATTGCCTTTTTGGTAATTATCCTGGCTCTTTTACTGCGGCCGCACTTACATACCGGAAAATTAGGAGGACAGGTACATTTACCTTCATATTGTAAGAATTTACTCTTTACCATTCTATCCTCCAGAGAATGGTATGAAATTATTGCCATTCGCCCGCCGCTTTTTAATACTTCAAAGCCATCTTCGATTGCTTTCTTTAAATTATCCAGTTCCCTGTTTACTTCCATACGGATTGCCTGGAATATCCTTTTTGCCGGGTGACCTTTCCTCTGGTATCTGAATTTTAAAGGTATCGAGTTCTTGATTATTTCCACCAGTTCCTTCGTAGTCTTTATATCACCGGTCTCTCTATCTTTGACAATATTTTTGGCAATTGACGCTGACCATCTCTCCTCCCCATATTTCCGGAATATCTCTATTAATTTTTCTTGAGGATAATCATTCACTACATCAAATGCACTTAAACTTATGTCATTTCCATATCTCATATCTAATTTCTCATCTTTCAGATAGCTAAACCCTCTTTCTGATTTATCAATCATAAAAGAGGATAATCCCAGATCCAATAACAACCCATCAACATTCTCGATACTTAATTTCTTTAAAATTTCTTTTATATTCGCAAAGTTATCATTTAATAAAACTACGTTTTTGGAAAACTTATCCAGTTTAATGGCGGCGGTGCTTATAGTCTGGCTATGAAGATCGACTCCAATTACTCTGCCTGTGGGGGCAATGGCTTTAATTATTTCTATAGTATGACCAGCACCGCCAAGCGTTCCGTCAAAAATGATATCTCCCTGCTTTAAGTTTAAATAATATAGAACCTCCTTTAAAAGAACCGGTACATGAACCTCTTCTAAACTCATTTTGGACTCTCTTAAAGTTCTAGTTTTTCAAATACATCTGTGTTTTTCTTATATTTAGATTCTGCATTTCCATAGTATTCCTGCCAATTTTCCTTATTCCATATCTCAGCTCGATTAGAAACACCTACCATAACAATATCTTTCTCAAGCCCGGCATATTCTATTAGATTCTGAGGTATTCTGATTCTCCCCTGCTGATCGATAGTCTCTTTACTAGCAGAACTAAAAAACCATCTTTTAAATCTCTGTACGTCGCCCTCGGCAACTTTGTTTTCAATTATTTTTTCATCTATTTTTTCCCATTTTTCCATAGAATATAGACACAGGCATTTCAAACCATATCCCTTTGATATCATCAGCCCCTTCACTAATTCTTCTCTGAATATTGAAGGAACGAAAATCCTTCCTTTATTATCTATTGTCCTATGGTACGTTCCCGAAAACACTCTTTTTGCTCCATCTTTATTTAATTAATAGGGATTTGTATCCCTTTCCCTCCACTATTCCCCACACTACAACAATAAAATACCACAATAATTTTAATTTGTAAACTATTATGTATAAAAAAATATAGAGGTAATTATGATTATTTGATTTATTATTTAATTAACAGTAATATAGAAACTATATATAGCTAATTATTATATGCTTTGCTGAAACTATACACTATATGTAGCCGTTGAAGATTCTTAATATATGCAGTTTTTTTATGGCCAATGGCCAATAAAAAGTCAAAAATAGGACCTATAGAAGAAGCCTTAACTATCCTTATCCAGATCCAGTTCTTTCGTAACCAGTTTACCGTCCTCGGATCTGGTCAGTTCCTCTATTTTTCCTTCGGCTTCATTTAATTTTTTAAGACAATTAGAAGAAAGTTTTATGCCCAATTCAAACTTTTCCATTGATTCTTCCAGTGATATATTTTCATCTTCCAGTTCTTTGACAATTTCTTCTAATTTTTTAATGGACTCTTCAAAACTCATTTTATCAATTTTCATTATTGGAACCTAACTCCAGTTTTTGATATATTTTATCAAATATTTTTGCGTTTAGTATCCCATCTCTTAAGATTATTCTGATCTTTTGATCGATATTTACCTCATTTATGCTTCTTATGCTTTTATCCTCTTCAGCTTTGTATATTATAGCAAAGCCACGATCTATTACGGCAACAGGATTTTTCTCCTTAAGGTTCTCGAGTATCAGTCTTAGTTTGCCCTTACTGAGATTGAGATAGTTCTTTACTGCCGAAATCATTCTGGCATCTATGTTCCTGGTTGTCATTTTATACATATAGATCTTTTTAAATATATTTTTCTTATCCATCAGCTGTCTGCAAGTGGAAATCTTTTCCTGTCTCATCCGGATAATCTCCTTCATGTTCCCGATCAACTTATCGTGGAACTCGGAAACTGGCTGGTTGAACCTATTTAAAAGAGTCTCGGGTTTTATGAAGATCCTCTTTCTGATAATAAAATTTGTCTCTTTTTTTAGTATTGCTATTTTTGAGTCAATGAGATGGGCCATTCTTTTATTGAGACCCTTAATTTTTCCCACTGCTTCCATTTTACTTAATATGACTAACTGTCCGGCAACAGAAGGTGTAGCAGCACGTATGTCCGACACAAAATCAGAGATGGTATAATCCGTTTCATGGCCAATCGCCGAGATCAAAGGGATGGGACAATCAAAGATCTTTTTTGCCAGTTTTTCGGTATTGAATGCCCATAGATCTTCAAGAGAACCCCCTCCCCTTGCAAGTATTATCACATCCACACCATATTGACACAAGTCGTCTATTGCTTCACAAATTTCATCGCTTGAAGTCGAACCCTGAACATTGACATCTCTTATAATAAGATGGAAATTTTCGAACCTGTGCTTTAAAACCTGGATTATATCTCTTATCACAGCACCTCCGATTGAGGTTGCCACGCCTATCTTTGCCGGAAGAATGGGTATGTCTTTTTTGTAAATTTTGTCAAAATATCCTTTTTTCTCTAATTTTTCTTTCAGCTGTTCAAATGCTAAAATCAGGGAACCTTTACCGACCGGTCTGGCATCAAGGGCTATTACCTGATACTCTCCCCTTTTTTCAAAAACGGAAATATAGCCATTTATTAAAATGTGCAGTCCTTCTTCTATATCAAAAACTAAATTTTTATTGTTACTCTGAAACATAACCACCTTGATCTTTGATCGCTCGTCTTTTAAATCAAAGTACATATGTTTCTTATCGTGGAAATAAAAATTACTCACTTCACCTTCTACCCATATAAGAGAGTAATCTTTTTCAAGGCTTTTTCTTATTTCCAGATTAAGTTCGCTGACTGTGTAGATTTTTGATTTTAAGGTGATACTGTCTTTCATTGCTTACTGAAGGGTCCAGTATATAATCATTATCTGGGTTCTGCTCTCTTCCAGGCCCTTGATCAAGACATTTACAACCTTATCTTTTTCATTGCTGTAGTAGGTAAATTTAGAAGTGGGAATATCTTCATCTTCTGAAGTCAAAAATTCTTCCTCTATCTCACCAGAACTTTCCTCGAATATAAGACCTCTGCTCCAGATCGACTGAACTTTCTTATCCTTATAATATTGCTCGACTTCTTGAAAATTCTCCGATACTTCCGACAATATATAAGCCAGATTCTCATCGCTTTCAACCGTATTTGCTTCTTTTATTATGGAATCCAGATAGTAAAAACTATTGAATACATCTATAAAGCCCTCGTCCTCCAGAAGGTCATTTAACTTTTCCTCCGATATTTCTTCGGAGTCATTGCTTGTTTCTTCCGTTCCGGTCTCTTCCATTATTCCATTTTCCTGATCACTGCTGAGATTAAAACAGGAACTGGAGACTGTGGTTATTAGGAAAATAAAGGCGATTATAAAAATAACATTTATTCTTTTCATTCTCATAATTCTCTAACCCAGCAAAATATACTCAATAAAAATTTTTATCATTATATAAGCACAAAATACGATTTCCAGGGCAACCATTATAAAATTCAAAGTATTGTCAAAACTATGATTTATTTCCTTAAAATACTTCAATGGTTTACTGACAAATTTTTTAATCCCTGGTAAAAATTTTATCATAGAATAAAGAGTATAACCAATAAGTATTGCACTTCCAAGAGTGATTATAAAATCATTGAAAAGATAATTACTATAAATAAAATAACCTATCTCTATTAAATTTAAAAACACGATTAGGGCCAGAGCCGATACCAGCGAAAAAGACCTGGCTGATCTATCTTTTTCTGCTTCCGGCACATGGTTTCCAAGATCCTGAATTTTTTTCTGTACAATATACCCGCTATTAGTTTTTATCATAAATCTCAGGCTGGAAATATACAAGAATATTAAAGTTATAGATAAAATTAATAATAGAAACATTAATAATTATTATTTGAAATTATTGATATTTTGTTCTAATTATACCAAGAATAATTGAGATTTAGTTATTTTTTTTTGCTGCAGCACTGATTTCGCCTTTACCCGAAGATTTTTCTTCAGTCTTTTTGGTTTCTTTCTCTTTACTTTTTGCAGTACTGCTGCCAATGAGATTTTTTGAACTTGATTTATAATCTGTTTTATAGAATCCGGATCCTTTAAAAATTATTCCCACAGGCGAAAATAATCTACTTGTATTTGAATTACAGTAAATACATTTTACAATATCGTCACATCCGACTTTCTGGAGCTTATCGAAAACTTTTCCGCATTTATCGCATTTATAACTGTAAATTGGCATATATTTATTTCCTCCGAAACAAAATTATTTTGAAAATATATATCAATTGAGGATTTTAGTCAAATATTTTAAAGTAACTTATGGTCAATACTTCAAATAACTTTTATAATATCTGAAACTATTATATTTTATTCTTATGCTCATATGACAAAAAGAAATATAATTATATTGATTGCATGCACCGGTCTTATAATAATAGTCGTAATAACTACAATGCAGGAAAAACCGGATATCGAAAATATTTACCTGGGTCTGGACAGAGATTCCGATCTCGAAAAGTCAGGACCTGATAATGATTATTTCTTTAGCAGCCATGATCCGGATATTTATCTTATAATAGAAGTAAAACACCTCGGTCCCGAAGATGAAATAAAAGTGGAATGGTTAAAAATCGAAGATGATTCTTATGATGTAATTCAAAAAAATATTATAAATCCGGAGAAAAAAGGTTCGGGAAAAATAATAATCTCACTGATTAAGCATGATAGTGTTTATTCTGCCGGAAACTATATTGTCGAAACTTATTTAAATGGGGATAAAAAAATTACTGAAGAGTTTTACATACAGAACAGGACCTAATTCTCTTTGGAATACTCGGATCCCACTTTACTGAATTCACTTTTTACTCTCTGAAATACCAGTTCCACTATTTCATGTACCACGTTATCAAGATTATAGTTTTCGATTATTCTGATGTTTTTTTCTTTTGCCAGTTTTTCTATGTAATCCTGTATTATCATGATTTTATCAAGATGTTTTATGTATCTGTCCATAGGCCTTGAGCCCTGTGTTTCAAAAGTCCTCTTCGTAAAGTGCTCTTTATGAATTTCTTTATCCGGTACCGATATGACTATCTGCTGGATTATTGCCCTGGATAAATAACTTGCAAGATCCAGATAACCCGGTACCACATGTGCGCCTTCTATAATGATATCTGATTTTTCTTCGATATTTCTTTTTATTATCGCTTCTATACCAACGCTGACTGCAAGCACCTGTTCCCTGAAACCCAAAATGACAGGCTCTACTCCGGAAGGAGGGAGCGTCAAATTCTTGTATGCATTATAAGAAGATCCCCTCAAGGGTCTTATCAGCTTTTCGGAAACGGAAGCTCTCATGACCTCTCTTATAGCATCGGTAGAAGCTACCCTTGTTATATTCAGTCTGTTTGCAAGTATAGTCGCTATAGTCGATTTTCCCACTCCGGTCGATCCTCCAATTAGTATTACTATTGGCTTTTCGAGTTTACCGACGGATTGCCACAGTAAATATCTTTCGGCATATTCCAGATTGACTTTATCTTTTATGAACCTGAACGCAAGTGATCTTAATTCTTCAAGAGACACCGAATAGATTTTATTCTTTAGAAAATAATCCTGGATCTCAAGTGCGGTTTTATGAGCGGTCAGGATATCCAGACCTGTCACCGAGATAGAAGAAGCAAGTATTCCTTTTGAAAAAGGCAATCCGCCTTTTTTATCGGAAATTACTATTACCTTTGAATCTGTCCCACCTTCACTTTTCAAATTCATACCAATTTTTCTCCCCCCGGGTATATCTTTTTTAATTCTGCTTCCAGCACTCCCTTGCTACCCTTTATAACAGGCACATTATTTATATAGACTATTTCTTTCTCATGCTTAAAAGCATAATCCGTCAAAACATCCACAGAAGCTGCTTTTAATTCTGTCACTATTGTGTCATAATCATTCGATTTTTCCAGGTCCTTTCTAAGAGCAGCTCTATTTCCCAGATTAAAGCTGATTTTTTTTATACTGCAGTCAAAATTATTTTCCATATAATTTTTAATCATAGGTTCAATAATCTCATTTGAAGTCATGGCCATAAAAATCCTTTTACCGCTTATATCCGATAAAGGCTGCGGTCTGAAGATAGTCTTGATGACGCTGACTTTCGGATTTATTTTTTTTATTTCTCTTTCAACAGAAACTATTTTGTCCCGGCTTGCCAGCGGTTCTTCGCACATCGTGAGGATTATAAGATCCGCAGATAATATTCGATAAATTCCCATATATCCGACCAAAGCTTCCCAGTCCTGGTAAGCACCTATGACACAAATGACTGCATCCGTTTCGACATCAGGAATAGAAGCACCGCTTCCTTCTACAATTATTAGTTCAGGATCCAGTCTCTCTGCAATTTTTATGCCCTCTTTAATATTTGACATAAAAACCTTACCGCCGAAACCTCCACCGCATCTTCTGCACCCGATTGTAGTGATCTTACTTGTAAGAGCGTCTTCTAAATAATCCGAACTTGCATGCATCCCTTTATTGCTGATTTTAAGAAGGTACCGGGGAGTGATATCTATTTTATCTCCCTTGATGACCACTGGAGTCTCGGGTCCTCCTCTGCCCATAGCTATCACACAGACATCGATGCCCTCACCTGCGTATATTTTAGTCACATAGGAACTTATTGCTGTCTTACCTATTCTTTTCCCGGTCCCTATTATAGATAAGGTGAATTTTTTACAATGTATATCTTCTTTTTCATAAGAAAACAAAAAGTCGGGACCCATATAACTGCATTTATTCGCAAGACAAAAAGAAGCGATTTTCATTCTTTTTATATAGTCGACTACAGGTTCGTCGCTTAGATCATATGCAATATCCGGATTAAAATATTTAAGTGCCTTATCAAAATCCAGATCGATGTCTTTTATTACATAGACTTTTTCCTTAAAAAAATCTTCGATATCACCTATTGCCAATTTTTCTGTTCCCCCAAGAAAAACCATCCCTTTGAAATTGCCTGTATAGATTTTTTTAAGCATTTTGATTGCATCATTGGTCACCTGCGGGTAGTGCTCTCCATCTATCAATGCAATCAGATCTTTACCCTTATTACTTTTTTTCTTTAATAAATTTATCACAGAGTTTGCTCTTCTTTACTTTCCTTGTCACACCAATGATTTTTTCAATTTTATCGAAAGGATATCTTCTGTAGATATCTATTTCTTTTTCTCTTACATATATAATGTTATAACTTGGTTCGATCTTACCTCTTAATCTAAGACAGGAAACCGTGCCGGCTGTAACCACCAGCAGATCCTCCACTCTCCATAGATACGGTACATGTTTGTGCCCGCACAATACCATATCTACTCCGGCATCGACTACCGTTTCCAGAACATCGCCGGCATCATTTACCATATTCCTTTCTCTTCCTGTGTTGGGAACCGGTACCAGGTGATGATGCATGGCAAATATTTTAAAACTATTATCATCGCATTTACTGAATTCATTTTTGATCCAGTCATAGTGCTCCCTTCCGATCTGGCCATTATCAAGATCCGGTTCACTTGAATCAGCCGCAACAATACTCACTTTACCATTATTAAATGAGATATACCTGCTTCCAAAAATATCTTCGAAATGCAGATATCCAACATTCCTGGAATCATGATTACCGAGCTGCACCAGTATGTTTATACATTTTATGGGGGAGAGATAATTTTTTACAGTATCATATTCCATTCTGAATCCATTGGCCGTAAGATCCCCCGTTATGATCACTATATCGGGGCAAAGTTCATTTATTTCATCAATACATCTTGTAAGAAGACTGGGTACAAAATGTTGTTCGCCAACATGGATATCGGAAATCTGGACTATTATTGTTTCTTTAGTGTTTTCCGCCATAATTTTCCTTTCGGGTATATATAAAAATTTATAAATGACTTTTAGGTCAAAATCTTTTTTACTTCTTTTAATAAATTATATCATGAAAATTTTATACTTTTTCATTAAAAAATAAATCTCTTAAATATGCTCTCTGGTTAATTTTATAAAAAGAAAGAGTAAAGAACAATATAACGTTGATATCGTACTTTACTCTTTGAAAAAAGACATTGCCTGATACGTTTTAAAATAATTATTTTATGACTCTTTTTTTTATTAGCTCCTTATACCATAATGCACTATCTTTTAAAATCCGTTCTTGTGTTTCATAATCTATATAAACAATCCCAAATCTTTTTGAATAACCGTGCTGCCACTCAAAATTATCGATCAGGGACCATAAAAAATACCCCCTTATATCCATCCCCTCTTCATTCAATTGCACTACTTTTTTTAGATGTTTTTTTAAATATTCTATACGCAGATCATCAAGGACTCTTTTATCTTCTGTCAATGTGTCTTTGAACGCAGCACCATTCTCGGTTATATAAATCGGTAATCTTGTATATCCTTTTCTAATTCTTGTTACGAGATCGTAAAGTGCATTGGGCACTACTTCCCAGCCCATTTCGGTTTTTTTAAAATTCCCGGCAAATTTTCTAAATTTCAATTCCGTGTCTTTCGAGAATTCAACCAATTCTCTGGAATAGAAGTTCAATCCTACGAAATCGGATTTATTGGATATTCTTTCCAGATCCCCATCCATTATGAAATCCAGCTTTCCGAGCAGTTCATTATATATCTCTACCATATCTTCAGGATAGGAAGCTTTAAAAAGAGGATCAAGGAACCATCTTAACTGATGTCCATCACATACAGAAGCAGCTTTTATATCCTCTTCCAGATTTGAAGCCGGGTAAGATTGAATCAAATTAAGCGCCAATCCTATTTTATTATTTTTTAAATTTGATCTTTTTAATTCTTCTGCTGCTATACCGTGCGACAAAAGGACATGATGCGCCACTGTCAGAGCTTCTTTAAGGTTTTTATGACCCGGTGCATGAAAACCAGAATAATAACCGTAAATAGATGTGCATAAAGGTTCATTATGGGATACCCACAACCATACCGAATCATTTAGTTCTTCGAATACTTTTATCGCATATTCCTTAAACCATTTGAGTGAATCACGATTCAACCATCCTCCCATTTCATAGGCCCATAAAGGCAGATCCCAATGATATAATGTGACCATTGGCTTTATTCCCTTATCTTTTAACTCAGCTATAAGTTTTTTATAAAACTCCATTCCTTTAGGATTATATTTGCCTTTTTCGGGAAAGATTCTGGACCATGCAATCGAAAATCTATATGCATCCGTACCGATCTTTTTCATAATCTCAACATCTTCCATGTATCTATTGTAATGATCAGATGTAACATCACCTGTATCTCCCATATATGTTTTCCCCGGTGTCTTGCTGAATAAATCCCAGGTAGAAGGACTTCTGCCATCAACATCAACCGCACCTTCTATTTGATAAGAAGATGTCGCAGTGCCAAAAATAAAATCATCCTTAAATTTTTTAACCATCTTTTTCCTATCGTTTATGGGTTTTTATAAAACAGTTTAGATTTGTCTTATTAAATATTATTAAATAGAATTCTGTGCAATAAAAGGAGTTTTTTTAGTTGCCAAGGACCACTTCGACTTTTATTTCTCCAGTCCCTTCCTTGAAAGGAATCAGATTTCCTGATATTACTTCCCCGTTCACCATAAGTTTCTTTACTCCCTTGCTTACCTTATCGGGATTCTGAATTGTAATATCATATTTTACCCCCCGAAATAGCCGTATTATGTGATATTTTTCCCAATTTCTGGGGATGCATGGATCTATAACTAGGCCATTATAAGAAGGCTTGATCCCAAGGATAGCCTGAGAAATACTTACAAAGGTCCAGGCTGCAGATCCAGTCAGCCATGAATTTTTAGCCTCGCCAAAGGTAGGAGCATCTTTGCCGGCAGTCATCTGGGCATAGCAATATGGTTCACAACGATAAGTCTCTATAATATCTTCTTTGGTACTGGGACAGATCCGGAGGTAGTAATCAAATGCTTTGTCCCCATTTCCCAGAATGGTTTCCGCTATTGATATCCATGGATTATTATGGCTGAATATTCCGCCATTTTCTTTATAACCAGGAGGATATGAAGTTATCTCTCCTATATTCAGATAATAATGTGTATATGCCGGCTGAAGCAGAACGATCCCGTAGCGAGTTGCCAGAAATTTCTCTACACTATCCAGGGCTTTCCTTGCTTTTCCGTCTTCAAGACCAATACCGCCCATAATACACCAGCCCTGTGATTCTATGAATATCTTTCCTTCCTTACATTCTTTTGACCCTATCTTTGAACCATAGTAATCATAGGCTCTTAAAAACCATTCGCCATCCCAGCCATATATTTCAACAGCTTTCTTTATAGATTCGTACCCTTTTTTAAATGCACCACTTAATGCAGCAGTTTTTTCTTTGTTTTTAATATGATTTAAAAGTGATTCCATTTCACCAAAGGCAAATAAAAACAGTCCCGCAATCATGACGGATTCCGCTGCCCCGCCGGGTCTATCACCAAATGTCTGAAAACTCTCTCCGGGATGGCTGGAAAAACAATTAAGGTTCAGACAATCATTCCAATCAGCATGACCTATAAGCGGGAGATCATGCGGTCCCAATCTATCCAGGGTATATTGCATTGATTGGAAAAGATGATCTAAAATCGTGGCTTTGCTTTCAGGCAAATCCGAATAACTTATAGATTCATCCAGAATAGAGAAATCACCCGTCTCTTTTATATATGCACATGTTGAGACTATCAACCATAAAGGATCATCATTAAATCCGCTTCCTACGGCTTTATTACCTTCCTTGGTCAGGGGCTGATATTGATGATAACAACTTCCATCAGAAAGCTGGACAGAAGCCAATTCCAGAATCCTATCTCTCGCCCGTTCAGGAATCATATGCACGAAGCCAAGTATATCCTGGTTCGAATCCCTGAATCCCATTCCACGTCCGATACCTGATTCAAATAAAGAAGCGGATCTTGAAAGATTGAAAGTTACCATGCACTGGTATTGATTCCATATATTTACCATATGTTTCACATGTTCATTACTAACATCCACGCTGTATCTTCCCAGCATATCGGTCCAGTATTTTTTCAACTGGCCAAATGCATTCTCGACAAATCCAGGATTTTTATAAACCTTCATCTTTTCCATAAGAGATTTCTTATTTATCACATTTGGCGCCTGGAACTTTTCATCTTCTTTATTTTCCATGTAGCCCAGTATAAAATAAAATTCTTCTCTTTGCCCCGGTTCAAGCACCAGATCAAGTTGGTGGGCACCTATCGGAGACCAGCCATTTGCTATGGAATTGCTGCATTTCCCATTCCTGACTGCCGAAGGATCATTAAATCCATTGAGTATACCGATAAAGCTGTCCCGGCTTGTATCGAACCCATTAATTTTACGGCTGCAGGCAAAGTAAGCATAATGGTTTCGCCGTTCCCTGTATTCCGTTTTATGAAAAATAATCCCATTCTCTACTTCCACTTCACCTATATTAAGATTCCTCTGGAAATTCGTCATGTCATCCATCGCATCCCAGAGACAGAACTCAACAAATGAGAAAACGGTAATTACTTTTTTCTGGTTTGTCTGATTACTTATTACTACATTCCATACCTCCATATTCTCTCCCAGTGGTACGAAATATAGGACCGTGGCTTCTATTCCATTTTTAAAGCCTTTGATTTCGGTATAGCCCAGACCATGCCTGCAAGAATATTCATCCAGTACTGTCCGGCTTGGTTTCCATCCCGGGTTCCATACTACATCTCCGTCTTTGATGTAAAGATAGCGCCCTCCCATGTCCATTGGGACATTATTGTAACGATAGCGGGTTAAACGACGAAGCCGGGCGTCCAGATAAAAACTGTAACCCCCGGCTGTATTTGATATGATGCCAAAATATTTTTCACAGCCCAGATAATTAATCCAGGGAAGAGGAGTATCCGGTCGTTTTATAATATACTCTCTTTTTTCATCATCAAAATATCCGAATTTATTCATCTTCACTATTTTCTTGATTTAAGAAAATGGTATCAATCCTTCCCAGCAATTAATATCTTGGATTAAAATTATGAAATTAATACAATCTTCATAAAAGAAGAGTTTTCGCCTTATTTTATTCCTTCAGAGATCCTGCTGTAATTCCACCTATGATATATTTAGAGAAAATTGTAAACGCTATCAGTATCGGTACCACTGCTATAGCCACTGCCAGATATTGCGCACCAAGGTTCTGTTTGAATTGGCCTTTGACCAGAGTGATAAAAATCGGTAGTGTATATTTATTTTGATCAAACAATAAAACCAATGGTGTCAGATAATTATTCCATGAGTATATGAAATTCAAAATAGACATTGTGGCAACCGCAGGAAAAGCTATAGGAAGAACAATTCTGTTAAATGTACGAAATTCACTGCTTCCATCAACTCTTGCCGCTTCTATCAGGGCGGGATCTATGTTTGCGTCAATATACATTTTTATAAAAAATACAGTGGCCGCAGTTGCTATAGATGGTAAAATCAGAGCCCAGTAAGTATTTATCAAATGCAATTTGACCGTTAACTGAAAATAACCAACTATTCCAAGCTGTGTCGGTATCATCATAGTTCCCAGTACGACCCAGAATAAAAATTTGTTACCTTTGAACCTGAATTTTGAAAATCCATAAGCAGTCAATGCCCCGAAATAAGCGGAAAGTATGGTGGATGGGACGGCTATGGTCACACTATTTAAAAATCCTTTCCATATGGGTAGTGTACTTATCATGGTTCTATAGTTCTCCACAATAGCCTTGCCAGGTATCAAGGATACTCCCAGATTTATTGCCTGGGTGCTTCTGGTTGCATTGATTATCATAATATAGAATGGTGTAAAACAGATAACTGCCAGGACTATTAAAAAAAGGTATAGAAAAAACCTTCCGAAAAATATTCCTATATTAAATTTTCTCCTCATCCTTATACCCCCTTAATCTCTTTCTCCGTATCTCTACCACCTCGAGCTACAGTTCTAAAAATAATTAAAGAGAATACTAAAACCATTATGAATAAAGCGAAGGCGATAGCAGCGGCATAACCACGCTGCCTTCCACCGGTAAAAGCCATATTGTACAAATGCATTACCATAGTAAGTATCGACTTCACCGGTCCTCCTCCACCTAAATCCTGGCCTTCTCCCATTACAAATGGTATATCAAAATTATTTAGACCACCGATCAAGGAAGTAATCAGCACATAAACCATAATAGGTCTGATTTGAGGAACAGTTATTTTCCAGAAAGAACTCCATGCATTTGCGCCATCGACAGCTGCTGCATCATAATAGTCTTTTGGAACCGCTACCATCGCAGCCATGAAAAGAATCATGCTGTGTCCAAACCACATCCACCAGAGTATTATGGAAACGGAAGAACTTATCCACAGCGGGCTGGCCAGAAAATGTATCTTACCGGCTTCCGGTATTATTTTCAGTGCCACCAGAATATTATTGATTGTACCCTCTTTCCATCCCAGCAGTACATTGAATAATATTCCTACAGACGCTGCCGTTACAAGATTCGGTAAGAAATATACACCTCTAAAGAGACCCCTTCCCACAATCTTATCTCTTGTAAGTATTGCTGCCAGTCCTATGGCAAAAATTAATTGAGGTATAAAATTTATTATCCATATTCTCCAGGTATTGATTATAGACTGTAAGAAAAATTTATCCGTAAAAAGTTTTACATAATTACTGATTCCAACAAAACTACCATGCGGATCTGCTGTGCTTAAACCGGTAAAACTAAGAAAAAATGTGTACAGAATAGGGTATAATTGCAGTACAAGAAAGGTTATAAAAAAAGGTAATATAAATAAATATCCGTAATTGCTCGTTCTAATTGAAAACCTTCTCACTTCACCCCTCTCCTTAATAAAAATGAAATTTCTTAAACTTTAATAACAGGGGTATCTATTTAAAAGATACCCCTGTTATTTAACTACTCATATAGTTTAGCAAGCTAACCTATATTATTCAACGGTGATTTCCGGATATAGAGCTGCTACTGCATCTTTCCATGCCTGTATAGCTTCGTCTCTGGTTGTATTTCCATTAACGTAGTCTCCAAGAGCGGACAAAAATGCCTGCTGAACGTCTTCATCGTACTCAGTTATTCTACTAGCCCAACCTGAGTCACTAAGTGCAATAGCTTCATCCAGGAAGTACTGCATATGATTCTGTCCACCCAGTGATGGCCTTGCAGATGTTGCAGCAACAATTTCATCAACGGCTATATCTGAAGTAAAGTCTCCTCTTAATTCAGACCAGCTCTGTAAGAATTCCTTATTTGTTGTCAGATATTTAACAAATTCCCAGGCAAGGTCTTTATTTTCACTTGTCTTGGAAATACCCTGCCATGTTCCGCCCCACATATATGAAGCAGGGCCGTGTGTCAGTCCCCAGTCACCAAAGCTGTATTCTACACCTTCAGCTGGTTCTGCTGGTTCGGTTATGGTGGGCTCTATTACAAAGAACAGACCCCAGGTCGGCATCGAGTAGGTGAATGTGTTGCCATTCATACCTCCCGACCATTCAGCTGACCACATATCAGCACCGGCATCAAGGTTTTCATCTCTTATCGTCTTTGCTACATCAAGATAATTGAGAACAACATCTTCTACAACGAGTGCGCCATCTACTACCCATGGCTGCTGCTTAGCAAAGAAGAAATATCTCTGTATGTCTGACGGACCTGCTGTCATGTAACCACCGAGTTCGTCTCTGATTGTCATGCCTGTTTCGATATAACTGTCCCAGTCGCTGACCAGAGCTGCAACTTCATCAGGTTCAGATACTCCGAAAACTTCCTGGGCCATACTTCTTCTGTAGAATAATGCACCAGGGGTTGCTTGATGAGTTAAGGCTCTTAAATTGCCATCTGCATCTCTTGCGAGATCTTTAACGTATTCAAAATGATCTTCAGCTAAAGCATCTGCATTATATGGTGCAGCAGACAGATTTTCCCACACATCTGCATTAATCCATTTCAGCACCCATGACTGCTCTCCAACCCAGACATCAGGTATACCAGTCCCAGCTGATAAAACAGTATTTATTCTTTCAACCATTTCACCACTCGGAACCTTTGTGATGTTTACAGTTATGTTTGGATATACTTCATTGAACATTTCAACCATTGTGGGTTCGCCGTTTGGGCCCTGAACAGTCATCTCATCCATGAATGTCATAAGACTGATTTCGCCTACAAAGCTTGCAGGGTCAACTTCTACAACTTCTTCTTCTTCTGCAACTTCTTCCTCTGCAACTTCTTCCTCTGCAACTTCTTCCTCTGCAACTTCTTCCTCTGCAGCTTCTTCTTTACAACCTGCTAAAGAGAACACTGCAATCATTGATATTACAAGTAGCCATAAAAATACTTTTTTCACTGTTCAACCTCCTTTTAAGGTATTTGGTATTGAAAGTAATGGCTTTGAAAAAAATTTATTGCTAGTTTCACCTCCCTTCCATATGAAAAAGGTCTTGCCCCCTTATAGGGACAATTCCAAACGTGGATTTTCTATCATATAAACACGCGTGCAAGTATTCTATAACAAAACTTTTATGGTCGTCAAGCACTTTTTGGTTATTTTTATCTGTGGGTAGTTTTGTTTACCCATAAAATATTTATAAAATAATGCTTTTTCATCATCGATATTATTTTTTTCTTGTTGATTCTCTTACTACCAATTCTGCAGGAATAGTGAAATATCTTGAGGAATTAATATCATTTTCAATAAAATCTATCAGATTTCCCGTGGCAACAGATGCCATTTCCGTAATAGAACTTCTGACAGTTGTGAGAGTTGGTGAAACATAGCTTGCGATTCTGATATCATCGTAGCCAACAATGGAAATATCCTCGGGAATTCTGATTTTCATTTTTTTCAGAGCTTTCATGGCACCAATGGCCATTGTATCATTTGATGAAAAAATAGCTGTTATCTTATTTTTGGTTTTATCTTTTAAAAGTTTGATCACGCACTCAAATCCACTCTCTTCAGTAAAATCCCCGCAAAATATATAATCTCCTTTATTTTTTAGTTTTATTTCACTCATTGCTTTTTTATATCCTTCAAGCCGTTTGAAACCTGAATATTTATTCATATCTCCGCAAATATGTGCTATCTCCGTATGACCGTAATCTATTAGATGTTTTGTAGCTTTATATGCACCGCTATAATTATCCGAATTAACGATAATATAATTTTGCGCCTTTCTGCCCTGTTTTTTTTCCTGATCTATTACTGCCATTTTATATCCGGATTCTATAAGGTCAAAGATTTCTCTGGAGTTATTATTTGCTCCCAGAAAAATCCCACCGGATAATATCTTACTGTTAAAAAGATTTCGTATCTTGTCAAAATCATTGTCATCATTGATTATCAAAGCCAGCACATTATATCCAAGCTTATCCGCATAATCTATTATTGCTGCTTCGAATGGTGAGATATACACATTCTGGTAGACCCGGAATTTTTCATTGATAAGTTTAATGTTGGCAATAAAAATACCTATTATATTACTGACTTTACCGGCAAGTGCCCTCGCCGGTGCATGAGGCACATAACCATATTTCTTGATAATCCTGTTTACTTTTTCTCTTGTTTCAGGTTGTACATTTGAATAATTATTTACTACCCTGGATACCGTACTTCTTGAAACTCCTGCCAGTTTCGCTATATCTTTACTATACATACCAGCCTATAATCACTTTTATTTGTATTTATGCGTGTAAACACGCGTGCAAGCATTTTATAACAAAATGTTTAAGGTAGTCAAGTTCTTAAAGAAAACTTATTTAATCGCTATATTAAACTTATAGAAACTTTATTTATAAAAGTTTATTAAAATCATTATGTATTATGGACATCAAAACTAACAATCAGCATCAATTGTCATCCAGATGATTTTATTTATCTGTAAATCTTTTCTGTCTTCTTGTCGAAAATATGTATCTTATCGATATCCACAAACAAAGTCCCCTTTTCACCGCTTTTGTATTTTGATCTTGGATTAACTCTGGCTGTAACAAGGATACCTTCCATATCGATATATACATAGATCTCGGCACCCATAGGTTCCGTAACCTCGATATTGGCAGTTATGGTATTACTTCTTGAGGCACCCTGTACAAAATTGCTATCTTCCAGATCCTCGGGCCTGATTCCGATTACTACTTCTTTTCCGGCAAGTTTGTTATCTTTGATTATTTTTTTGGTCTTGTCCGTGGTGCCAAGTTCAAACATATTACCCTTAAGGGTCATTTGATCGGTTACGGTAGCATCCAGGAAATTCATGGCAGGACTTCCTATAAACCCGGCCACAAATATGTTGTCGGGATAGTCATATACTTCCTGAGGTTTACCTGTCTGCTGAATTATTCCATCCTTTAAAATGATTATCTTATCCGCCATCGTCATTGCTTCTGTTTGATCATGGGTGACATAGACTATGGTAGCTTTGAGTCTCTGGTGAAGTTTTGCAATCTCTGTTCTCATCTGTACCCTGAGTTTTGCATCAAGGTTGGAGAGAGGTTCATCCATTAAAAAAACTTTAGGATCTCTTACAATCGCCCTTCCTAAAGCAACTCTTTGTCTCTGCCCGCCCGAAAGCTGTTTTGGTTTTCTCTTGAGCAGGTCTTCGATTTTTAAAATCTTTGCTGTTTCCGTTACTCTTTTTTGAATTTCCAGCTTGGGAGTTTTTCTCAATTTCAATCCGAATGCCATATTATCATATACGTTCATATGAGGATAAAGAGCATAATTTTGAAAAACCATTGCTATATCTCTATCCTTCGGAGGAACGCTGTTGACTAACCTGTCTCCGATGTATACTTCTCCCTGGGAAATCTCCTCCAATCCTGCTATCATTCGCAGGGTTGTGGTTTTCCCGCATCCTGATGGTCCTACAAGGACCGCGAATTCTTGGTCGTCAATCGTGCTGTTGATGTTGTTTACCGCTACTACATCGTCAAATTTTTTTGTGAGGTTTTTTAGAATGACTTTTGCCATTTCTTCTCCCTTTTTTGATTAATGATTAATCTTTTAATTATAAAATAAAAAATAATTATTTTCTAGAGTAAGAAATATAATTCATGCCATATGGATCTCTGCCTGCAAGAAAATCTGCAGCTTTCATTGCCCAGTGGATTCCGCTCATAAGCGGATCAGTAATAACTGCGCATAAACCGCTCGCGATGCCCATGGTCATGAAATGGATATTAAGCAGGTCCCGGTTCGGCATTCCAAAACTGATATTCGAGTAACCTCCGGTTATCGATACACCAAATTCATCTGCGATCCTTCGCTGGGTTTCCAGTGTGATCCTGCCTGCATTAGAATCTGCTGCATTCGTCATGACGAGACAATCAAATACCAGGTCTTCCCTCTTTATTCCCGCAGATTCAGCTCTCTTCATTATTTTTTTTGCAATTTCAAATCTTTTTTCGACGTCGTCAGGAATACCATTATCATCCATCGTAAGACATATAACTGCACTCCCGCTGTCTTTCACCATCGGCAGAATTTCTTCCAGCGATTCTTCCTTGCCGCTTACCGAATTGATGATAGCTTTAAATGGATACACTTCAAGAGCAGCTTTTATCGCTTTTGGATTTACAGAATCCAGGCAAATGGGCTGGTTTGTTACCTCCATTACCATCTTGACCGCCCGGGGCAACACTTCGACTTCATCTACTCCGACCGCTCCTACATTGATATCGATTATGTGCGCACCCGCTTCAGTTTGCTTTATGGCATCTTCTCTGACTATATCGAACTTACCCTGTTTTAACTCTTCTGCCAGATCTTTTCTTCCGGTGGGATTGATCCTTTCGGCTATGATGACAGTCGGTAGAGTTAGTCCAAACCGAACTTCCGTTCCTTTACCCGTAACTACCGTTTCCATTTTTATTCTTCCTTTTTATAAAGATTGTTAAATATTGTTATAAAGGTCAAAAGGAATTTCTTATTCACATCCGGTAATGCAATCGTAACCCTGATGTATCCGGGTATCCCAAGATTTTTCCCGGGTCTAACTATAAATCCATTTTTAAGCAATTCTTCCACGACCATGTCGCTATTTTCTCCGCTATTTATCAATATAAAATTTGCACATGATCTGACAAAGCCTATTCCGTTTTTGGCCAGTACATAATAAAAATACTTCTTTTCCTCCTCTATCTTTCCTTTGATTTCCTCTACATAGGATTCATTTTCCAATGCCGCCGCAGCAGCTTTTTGTGCAACCGAATTCACATTGAATGGAAGTCTTACTTTATTCAATGCAGAGATAATCGAGTTTCCGGATACGCCATATCCAATTCGGAGTCCCGCCAATCCATAAATCTTTGAAAACGTCCTCAATACCACCAGATTGTTATATTCAGATAAGTATTTAATAGTATCGACCTTTTCTTCATCGTCTATATACTCATAGTAAGCTTCATCCATAACAACCAATAAATTTTCACCGGTATTTTTCATGATAAAATCAAGTTCGCTTCGATTGATATTGGTACCGGTTGGATTATGTGGATTTGTGAAGAATAATATCTTTGTCTTATCATTTACCGAATACACCATCTTTTCCACATCCTGCCTGAACTCCTTTAAAGGAACCTTGATCACGGTCCCGCTGCATTTAAGGGTTGATTTTTCGTAAATCAAAAAAGTAGGATCGGCAATCACAGCATTTTCCCCGGGTTCTATAAAGCTGTCACATATCATCTCGATAATCTGATCCGTGCCATTCCCCATGATTATGGAGCTACTATCTATATTGTACTTTCCGGCAAGTTTTTTCCTTACTTCACAGGATTCATCATCGGGGTAATATTTGATGTCGCTCAGGTTTTCACAGATCTTTTTCATAACATCAGGATGTGGTCCGAATAAATTCTCATTGGAGGCGAGCTTGTAAACTTCCCTCAAGCCATACTCTTTTTTTATTTCTTCAATGGTCCTGCCCGGAATATATTCCGGCATCTTAGAGATCCATTCTTTGATTTTTATACTCATTTTTTTATTCCTGCTTCTTTTCAAATCTTATTTTAACGGAATTCCTGTGAGCAAATAACTTTTCGTATTCCGACATTGCCTCAATAAACTTTTTCTCTTTCTCCAGTGCATCTTTATCGTAAGAAGCAACACTGCTTTTCTTTAGAAAATCAAAAACACCCAGCGAAGAAGAAAATCTTGCATTGCTGTTTGTCGGAATAATATGATTTGTCCCACCAATATAATCACCAACCGCTACCGGAGTATAGTCTCCTAAAAATATTGCTCCCGCATTCTTTATTTTTTTCAGGACCGCCTTTGTATCCCTTACCATTATTTCCAGATGCTCCGGAGCTATTATATTACAAGCCTCGATTAGCCATCCTTTTTCTTTATTAAAGATGATTTTACAATTATTTTCTAACGATTTTAAAATGACTCCGGTGTTTATTTTGTTTCCATATTCTTTTATAAGTGCATCTATATTTTCATATATTTTTTTGATTACTCTTTTTGCCATATCCAGAGTAGAAGTCAACAGTATACTTCTTGAATCAGGATCATGTTCTGCCTGCGAAATCAGATCAGCAGCAATAAAGACAGGATTTGCAGAATCGTCTGCCAGTATGGTTATGTCACTCGGACCGGCAAGGCTATCGATCCCCACCTCACCAAAAACCCTTTTTTTAGCTGCTGTCACATAGATGTTTCCGGGTCCCACTATCTTATCCACTTTTTTGATACTCTCCGAACCATACGCAAGAGTCCCTATGGCCTGTGCTCCGCCAATTTTGTAGGCTTCTTTGATATTTAACTTTCCGAACAGATATAAAAGAACCGTGTTCAAACTACCATCTGGCTGAGGCGGGGTGCAGATGACAATTTCGTTTACCTTTGCTATCACTGCCGGAATCACCGCCATTAGCACTGAAGAAGGATAAGTATATCTACCCCCCGGTATGTAGATCCCAACCCTTTCCAGCGGACGTATTATCTGTCCGACTTCTTTTCCTCTGCCGGGTTTTATATACCACGAACCGGTCTCTTTTTTGAATTGAGTGGTGTGATATTTCTCTATGTTTTTTCTGCTTACTTCAAATGCTTCTGCAAGTTTTGGAAATTCTTTTTTTACAACAGCCATTGCGGATTGTATTTCTTTAGCCTTAACTCTGATGCCATCGATATCTTTAGCTTTATAATTTTCAAACTGCCTGCAGAATTTTACTATCGCCTTATCTCCGTTTGCTTTTATTTCTTTTAGAATTTTTTCGACTGTCTTATCAACGGAATCAGGAATTTTCAATCCGGAAGCCGCAAGGCCATATATCTCACTAATTTTTTCAGGTTTTTCAATTTTTAAAAAATCATAATCCATATAAAAGACCTTTGATACTTTTAAATGTTTTTATTAATATACTATTGAAAACAAAATTAGCAAAATAGACCTAACATTATAAAGAAAATGCCAGAATATTCAACTTCAAAACCCAAAATCCTTCTCCACGCCTGCTGCGGGACATGCGCCCTTTATCCTTATTTTCTTCTGGAAAAAGATTTCGATGTAACTCTTTTTTATTATAATCCCAACCTTTATCCTGAGAAAGAATATATCAAGAGACTCGAAGGTATAAAAACAATTTCAAAAAGATATAATATTTCTCTCATAACAGGTAAATATGAAAATAAAAAATGGCTAAGCCTGACAGCAGATTTTGAAGATGACCCCGAAGGCGGAAGGAGATGCACCCTGTGTTTCGATATGCGCCTTGATGAAACGGCCCGCACAGCAAAGAAGCTGGGCCATGATCTTTTTGGAACCACTTTGACAATAAGCCCCCATAAAAATCACGAGATTATAAATTCGATAGGACTGAGACTTGCATCCGCAAAAGGAATCAACTTTTACGAGTGCAATTTAAAGAAAATGAACGGATTTAAAAAAACCATGGAATTAAGCAAAGAATTGGATCTTTACCGCCAGAATTACTGCGGCTGTATTTATTCTATGAAATAAAACATCAGGTTTAAAAATATGACCTTGTCGACACCTGGATAATTTATTCTAATATATTCTATTTTACCGGACCATATAAATAGAGGATCAGCGCTCTACTCATCCAGATTTTTTTCAAGCTGCTTTTTTTCCCTGAATTTTTTGATCACATGATTTGCTACAATGAACGCAGCAATAAGTACAATAAAATCTATCACATATACTACCTTGACTGGGCCCCAGTATGAACTGTCTATGCGGTAATATTCAATAAATGTCCTGTAAACCGAATAAATTCCAAGATACATTGCCAGTATCAATCCATAAGGTATTTTACCCGGTCTCTTTTTATAATATCTATGCATTAACAGTAGAAGACCGAATAACAAAAAGTTGGCTATTGATTCATATAAAAATGTGGGATGAAAGTATTCATAACTTTTATAACCCTCAAGCCTATTGGCTTCAGCAATATAGAAGAAATTCCAGTGAAGGCTTATTGGCTTTCCATAAGCTTCCTGATTAAAAAAGTTGCCCCATCTGCCTATCGCCTGACCGAGTATCAAGCCCGTAGACAATATGTCCGCCCATAACCAGAAATCAAGTTTCCTTACCTTACAGAATACGATAAGGGCTATTACACCCCCTATCATTGCTCCCTGTATGGCAAGCCCGCCCCTTCTGAAAGCAA
>Ga0209324_10000062_pt1 | contig 62688 bp, 74 predicted proteins | sample Rifsed19ft3_FD_184015 | JGI IMG/M metagenome (GOLD analysis project Ga0209324, IMG submission 184015) | Soil microbial communities from Rifle, Colorado, USA - sediment 19ft 3 (version 2) | ecosystem: Environmental > Terrestrial > Deep subsurface > Rock core/Sediment | place: Rifle, Colorado...
CCCGCCGCGTCGGGCGTAGCCCGACCTACGAGATGCGGAGACTCTGTCTTCAAATATGTAATCCTCAATAATTAAAATTAACTGGCTGTTCACTTCTTGCTTACCAATCCAATGCACGATCATATTCAACCCCAAGACTCAGCCACCATCCATCGCAAAGTAGCCATCGCAGCCTGTTTCGGAACTTTTCTGGAATGGTATGACTTCCTCACCTTCGCTTCGCTAGCCACTTATTTCAGCACGCTGTTCTTCCCCCAGGAAAATCCGGTCGCGGCTTTGCTGGCGAGCCTTGCCACCTTCGGAGTCGGCATGCTGGTGCGCCCGCTGGGCGCGGCACTGTTCGGATCGCTGGGCGACAAGTATGGACGCCGGCCGGTTTTCATCGCCACGATAGCTCTGATGGGAGTCTCGACGTTTTGCGTCGGGTTGCTGCCGACATATGCCCAGGTTGGTATGCTGGCTCCCGCGCTGCTGCTGGTGTTGCGGCTGTTACAGGGATTCTCGGTGGGCGGCGAGATCGGCGGCGCGGCGGTGTATCTGACCGAACATGCGCCCATCAATAAACGCGGCGCCTATACCAGTGTGCTGCAATTGATGGGGCCGCTGGGTATCCTGGTGTCCACCTTGCAGGTGGTATTGCTGCAATCGCTGTTGAGTGCCGAGGATTTCCAGGCCTGGGGATGGCGCGTGCCTTTCCTGCTCTCCATCGTATTGCTGCTGATCTCGATCAAGAGCCGCGTGAACATGTACGAGTCGCCGGTGTTCCTCCATTTGCGCGAGAAACATGCCTTGTCGAAAGCGCCGCTGCGCGAATGCCTGGCCAATCCCCGTACCCGCGGCCGGATGGCGTTATTGTTCTTTTGCATTTCCGCGGGCGGATCGTTGCTGTTCTTTTCGTCCCAGGTCTACGTCAATGTATATTTGAAGAGCGTGGTCAGGCTGGACCCGCAGCTTGCCGGCACGCTGGTGATGCTGAGTACGCTGGTGCTGTTTCCGCTGACCATTTTTTTCGGCTGGCTGTCGGACCGCGTGGGTCGCAGGCCGGTGTTGCTGGCTGGCTTGCTGCTCGGCTGTCTGGCCATCTTCCCGGTGTTCAAGGGATTGATGCATTACGGCAATCCCACACTGGAGCGCTTCAACCGCGAGGTTCCGGTGGAACTGCATGGTGCGTCCTGCGGCTACGACCCGTTCACCAGGACCAGCAACGATTGCGAGCGCAACCAGGAATTGCTCGCCAAATTGGGCGTGTCATACACGCTATATCCGGCCCAGAAACCCAATGATACCCAGACAGCCGGCAGCACCCTGGTGCGTATCGGTAAGCGCGAGGTGGCCGGCTATCAACCCGCAGAGCTTACCCAAGTGTTGAAATCCGAGGGCTGGACTGAGCATGCCGATCCGCTGCAGACCGACCGCGCAATGATATTTCTGCTGTTGATCATCCTGCTGATCGGCATGCTCAGTCCAACCGGCCCGCAAACCGCGACGCTGGCCGAACTTTTCCCTGCACGCACGCGCTACACGGCAGTCGCGCTGCCGCATAACCTCAGTGCAGGGTGGATAGGGGGCTTGTCGCCGTTCATGATCACGCTGCTGAGCGTGAAAGCGGGCAATGCCTTGTCGGGCATGTGGTATCCGGTCGGCTTGCTGACGATGGCTTTTGTCATCGGATTGATCTTTTTGCCGGAGACACGCAACGTATCGCTTGAGGACTGATTCCAATTTTCATTCAAAAGTGATGTATTGGTCTGTAAAACTTCTAGCCGGGCACCCGTGGGAGCGGCCTCCTGGCCGCGACAGGCTTTATCGCGGCCATGAGGCCGCTCCCACAAAAAGGTTCCCCCTTTTTGAAATAGAAATGGAATAAGTATCCGCCGACGTTCATGCTTGCCAGCCACAAAACACGCTGCGCTTATGGCACAATCGCAGCGATAATCTAACTCCTTAAATTCTTTCCGATGCGTATTCTGATCAGCAATGACGATGGTTACTTTGCCCCCGGCTTGGTCTGTCTCGCCGAGCATCTGGCCAGGATCGCCGATGTCGTGGTGGTGGCTCCCGAACGGGACCGCAGCGGCGCAAGCAATTCGCTCACGCTGGATCGTCCGCTCAAGCCGCGCCGTGCCGCCAATGGTTTCTACTACGTCGATGGCACGCCCACCGATTGCGTGCATCTCGCCGTCACCGGCATGTTCGATCAACAGCCGGACATGGTGGTGTCGGGCATCAATGCCGGAGCCAACATGGGCGATGACACCGTTTATTCCGGCACGGTTGCGGCTGCGACGGAAGGCTTTCTGCTCGGCATCCCCTCGATTGCGGTTTCACTGGTGGGCAGGGAATTCGCCCACTACGAGACAGCCGCCAAAATCGCCGCCGAGTTGGTGCAACGCTTTGCCGGGCAGACGCACAGCCATCCCTGGCTGCTCAACGTGAATGTGCCGGATGTGCCCCACGATGAATTGCAAGGCATGGAAGTGACGCGCCTCGGCAAGCGGCACAAGGCCGAGCCGGTGGTGAAGGCCAGCAATCCGCACGGAGAAACGGTGTACTGGGTGGGTGCGGCGGGCAAGGCGCAGGACGCCGGAGAGGGCACGGATTTTCATGCCCTGGCGCAGCAGCGCGTCTCGATCACCCCTTTGCAAATCGATCTCACCCAGTACAGCCAACTCGATGCGGTGCGTGGCTGGCTTGGTACGGGCACGGCGCGCCGTGCCGGTGCCGGAACAAGTGTTTCACGTGCCCCTACGGGACAATGAATACGCGGCTCAGCGGCATCGGCATGACTTCGCAGCGCACCCGCTTGCGCCTGATCGAGCGGCTGCGCGAACAGGGCATCAAGGACGAAACGGTGCTGGCGGCGATGTTCGAAGTGCCGCGCCATCTGTTCGTCGATGAGGCGATGGCGAGCCGCGCTTACGACGACGTGTCGCTGCCGATCAACTTCAACCAGACCATTTCGCAACCCTACATTGTGGCACGCATGATCGAAGTGCTGCGTGCCGCCCATACTCCCGACAAGCCGCTGGATCGCGTGCTGGAGATCGGCACCGGCTGCGGCTATCAGGCTGCGGTATTGGCGCAGGTGGCACGCGAGGTCTATACCGTGGAGCGCATCCAGCCGCTGTACGAGCGCGCCAGAAAGCAGTTGCGCGACCTGAAGATACGCAACGTCAGCGTGCGCTATGCGGATGGCAGCGCCGGATTGCCGGAGGCCGGGCCGTTTGACGGCATCATCATGGCCGCCGCCGCGCCCGCACTGTCGGTGGCGTTGCGGGAGCAATTGGCGGTCGGTGGTAGAATGGTGCTGCCGGTCGGAGTGCAGGAGCAGTGGCTGTATTTGATCGAACGCGATGCGCGCGGATTTCGCGAAACCAAACTGGAAGCAGTGAAGTTCGTGCCGCTGTTGATAGGTAAAACATGAAATCCCATCGATTTTTCACATTGTTGCTGATGACAGTCTTATTGCTGGGCTGTGCTTCGAAAGGACAGCGCGCACCGGTCTTTGAGCGTGCCGAAGCCGAGAAGAAAAGTGCCGCTATGGCTATAAAAGGCCCGCGCGAGAAAGATTGGCGTCCCGAGGTATATGTCGTGCAGAAGGGGGATACGCTGTACAGCATCGCTTTCAATTACGGTTTTGATTACCACGAACTGGCTGAATTGAATCGCATCCAGGATCCCAGCTTGATCTCGATAGGGCAGGAAATCCGCCTGTTTCCGGGCAGATCGGCTTCCGCCAGTTCTCCCGCCATGGTCGAGGCCAAGCAGATCGAATCGTTGCTGAAAGAACAGCCCAAGGTGGTCAAGTACGCTTACAGCGAAGCGGCAATGGCACAGATCGAAAAGGTTCAGGAGCAGAAGTCCCGTCCCGCCATGGTTGCCAGCGTAGAAAGCAAACCCGATACCAAGGCCGAAGCCGCAGCGGATGATGGCGCCGATGAGGCCGATGAAACCGGGCTGGAATGGAGCATCCCTGCACAGGGTAAATTGATAGGCGAATTCTCCGAGTCTGCCAATCGCAAGGGTATCGACATCGCCGGCACGCTCGGCCAACCGGTCTTCGCCAGTGCGCCCGGCAAGGTGGTGTATAGCGGCAGCGGTCTGCGCGGTTATGGCAAGCTGATCATCATCAAGCACAACAAGACTTATCTCAGCGCCTATGCGCACAACGACAAGATTCTGGTGAAGGAAGGGCAGAGCGTCACGCGCGGGCAAAAGATCGCCGCGATGGGCAACACCGATACCGACCAGGTCAAATTGCATTTCGAAGTGCGTCGTTTCGGCAAGCCGGTGGATCCGGCGAAATATCTGCCGCTGGGTAAATCTTGAGCCGTTAGGTTTACTTTGACTGGAAAAAAACTCAGCACCACCAACCACGACCGCGACAGCGCGGCGTTGCGTTATGTCTATCCGGTAGTGTCGCGCCGCGCCGGCGGGGTCTCGGTGGGCATCAACCTCAATCCCAACAATGCCTGCAACTGGCGCTGCATCTACTGCCAGGTTCCCGATCTCACGCGCGGCACTGCGCCGGCTATAGACCTGGCCATTCTGGAAAATGAGCTGCGCGTCTTCCTCGATGAGTTGCTGCATGGCGAATTCATGCAAACCCGCGTGCCGGAAGGTGCGCGGCGCATCAACGACATCGCGCTATCCGGCAATGGCGAACCGACCAGCAGCGCGGAGTTCGCGCAAGTCATCGAAATCATCGCCCGCGTGCGCCGCGAGGTCGCCTTGCCGGAAGTGGTAAAGACCGTGCTGATCACCAACGGCAGCCTGTTGTATCGCAGCGAAGTTCGGCAAGGACTGCGCGACTTGGCGAAGCTCAATGGTGAAGTCTGGTTTAAACTGGATCGTGCCAGCGAGAAGGGGATGCAGCTCGTCAACGATACCAGGGCCAGCATGAACAAAGTGCGCGATAACCTGATCGCCGCTATTTCACTGTGTCCCACCTGGCTGCAAACCTGCTGGTTCGCGCTGGACGGCGAGCCCCCGTCGCGTCAGGACGAAGATGACTACCTCGAATTCGTTACCGCACTGTTGCGCGATGGGCACAAACTGCAGGGTGTGCTGCTCTACACCTTGGCGCGACCTTCGCTGCAACCCGAGGCACCGCGGCTGTCCGCCTTGTCCGCAGAACAACTGCAAGCCTTTGCCGATCGCATCGGCAAGCTTGGCTTGCCAGTCAAAGTAAGTCCATGAGCCAAAAAGAAACGTGATTTATTTGACGAACTGAAGGAGGGATTCACCGCACTGGAATCAGCACGCGAGGGGAAAATCACCCTCCGGTCATGTTGCAACCGAATTGAAGAAATGAAATCGGCAGCTTGTGCTGCCGTTGGGATTGCTTGTTCGCTTGACGCTGGCCGGGTAATGGGCGTCCCCAAATGTTTGGTGCAAAGATTCTGACAGGCTCGCCGGATGTTGAATTGCGTGTAAATCTGACTCGCCTCGTATAAACTTGTAATTCCCCGCAGTCTTGCTGCGGGGACAGCGCAGGCTAAAACAAAAAAATGGAAGTGACGTAGTGACGTAGCCCGGATGTAGCGCAGCGAAATCCGGGGTTTGGAGGGCGTGGCCGAAGCCTGTCCTGAGCCTGTCGAAGGGTTCCCCCGGATTCCATTGCATTACATCCGGGCTACGCCCGCTCAAGCTTCTCTGATACCCCGCGCTCTTGGCGCGGGGTGGTTCATTCAGTTTTTCAATAGCGCGATGAGACCATTTACCGGCTTGCCGAGTTCCATGCGTAATGGTGTTTCCTCCGATTCCTGAATCAGGAAACCGTTGTCGGCAGCAAGTCTTTTTATATAGCCGACAGAGTGGATATACCGCCCGGTATTGTGCAGTTTATATTCTTGTTGAGTGCCTTCTTTATCAGATGATGGATCAGGAGTTTCAACAGAGAATTCAAAGATACCGCCCGGGCGAAGTAACCTCTTTACTTCGGAGAAGATTTCATCGAGTTTTCCTATATACACGAATACATCCGCAGCTATGATTACATCGTAGCTTGCAGTATTTTCACGCTGCATCATGGTCATTAAATCCAAATGCTCGAGTCGTTGATACAGGTTTCGTAATTTTGCTTTTTCCAGCATTTTGGCGGAAAGGTCTACCCCAACCAATTGCCGGGCAACAGAAGCAATTTCCGGACCGATCAACCCCGTGCCGCAACCCAGGTCCAGGACATCCCATTTCTCGACAGGAGGTGTTGAGTGCTGCATGATAAGTGACACCAATTTTTTCGGGATATCACATTTAAGGACTTGCTGTATATGCGTATCAAACCTGTCGGCGTATTCATCGAATAATTTCTCGACGTACGCGGCAGGTGCAGTTTCCATGTTGCTGCCCTTCAATGCCGCGATAATATGCTTGGTAGCGTCATTGTCAGGCTCAAGCTTGAGATGTTGCTGGAAGTAGTCGAGTGCCTCGTCAAACTTGCCAAGGTTTTTGAGCACACCCCCCAAGCTGCAGTAAGCATTCGCATAATACGGATTGAGCGATATTGCCCTGCGGAAGCTTTCCACTGCTTCATCAAACTTGCCTTGTGCACCCAGAGCAACCCCCAGGTTGTTATGCGCCTCGGCAAAATCGGGCCTGAGCGCTAGTGCATTGCGATAACTGGTGATCGCCTCGTCCAACCGGCCTTGATCTTTGAGCGCATTTCCCAAATTGCTATACGCAATGTGAAATTGAGGGTCCAGCTTTACTGCCTCAAGAAATGCAGCGATTGCGGAATCAAGTTGCCCTAACGCCCTATATGCGTTTCCGAGATTGCAATGAAATGCGGGGACCCTGCTGTTAATTCTAATGGCTGTTCCAATCAGGCTTATGGCATCCGAATAACGATGCTTCTGAAATGAGATCAGTCCAAGATAATGTAATGCATCGCAATCGTCTGGTCTGTTTGCTAAAAGTGCTTTGTAAGCCAGTTCTGCCTCATCCAGATTGCCGGCCTGATGCAAGGCAACAGCTTTCATCAATATTTCAGATGGGAGAGCTGCATTCGTTGCGTTGAAATTACTGGTATGTTTTTTAACCGATTGCTTAGCGGAATTCTTGACGGTTGCCGCATTGATCATGCAGCATTTCTTATACTTTTTTCCGCTACCACAGGGGCAAGGGGCATTGTTACTAATTGAGCTCATTTGCTTATCAGGTAAAACTCATAATGTGAATTTATATAAATTATTTTAGCATTTTATCTGGCATTTTATCCAGCATTTTACTGCGATGCTTGAGCGAGCAAAGAAAGGGGCCGGGTTGAGCTGACCCGGGTTTCACGGACACACCAATTATTAAGCTTTACATAATTCATGACTGTTAAGTGATTTACCGTCGGGCTTTGCCCGCCGCGTCGGGCCGCTTCGACAGGCTCAGGACAGGCGTAGCCCGACCTACGAGATGCGGAGACTCTGTCTTCAAATATGTAATCCTCAATAAGATACACCTTTCGAATTAAAGCTCAGCTCCGCATTACTTTTTACTGAGCCTCTTACCAGCACGCTTCGCTTCGGCCAATAGATTCAGCCAATCATCTGGTGGGTTTCCGCTTTTCAGCGTGCGCTGGAAAACCTGGTAGGCATCGGTAGCGCTGCCGTATGCGCGCTTGGTGTTTTCGTCATTGACCCAGGCGTAAACAATGATTTTGCTCTCCTGGTGGTAGCGGAAAAACAATCGGTATTGATGGAAAAATTTGGCACGAAACCAGTGTTTGCGATCATCTCCCAGCGTTGCTCCCTGACGATATTCCGGTCGTGCCGGGTTCTGCGGGATGACTTCAAAGGCCAGTTTGTTGATGGCGGCCAGGCGTTTGGTTGCGTTCTTGTTGATATACCCGTTTGGGTCTTTTTGCTGCAATGCGGCTACTTGGGCGGTCAGGTCTTCAAGGGTATCGAGAAAAAGTGGATGCGCGAAAATCGTCCAGCCATTGATGACCAAGGTGGGCGATGGCAAACTCATTCGTCTTCAGCCGCCAAGGGCGCATCAAGGTCAACTTTGGCATTTTTTACCAGAGACTTGATGCGCTTGCGCAATCCGGTATCAATACTTTTCAAGTGTTCGGGATGTGTAGCCATGTCGTGAGCCAGGAAATTCAGGAATTTCCCCAGCACAGGATCATCCACGGTCTCGCTGGATACACGCGCCAACATCACACCGCCGTCCGGCTGGATGAGGTAGCTAATCTTGTCGCGTTTGCCCAGCTTGAGTGCATGACGCACCGCGTTTGGAACCGTGGTCTGGTAGCGGTCGGTCAATGTGGATTCGAGTTTGAGTGTGTGAGCCATGGCGGGTTTCCTCTAATGAAATATTGAGCGCTTATGGTAATGCGAATGCATTGTCATGTCAAATAATAACAAATGGGTAATTATTAAGAGGTTCGGATTAAGTTTTGAATCCGCCGGATATTTCAAATATCAATACCATCGCTGAGCAATCGGCGTGGGTTGTTTCGATTATGAACTGGAGGAACTGAAATGAAATGTGTTAATGCAAGACCTGACCCCATTACCATTACCTCGTGACCCCATTACCTTGCTACCTTGTTGCACAGCCTGGTCCTGCCAGTCTGTGACATAGCCCTCATTTGTCGATTCACCTAATTGTGTATTGAATTCTTTTATTTCCGGAGGTGTGCCTTTTCGGGTGTGGCTGGGGGGTTTTCTAAGTTACCTAACCTTACATCCTGTTTTTCTGAATTGATAACCAACTGTTCCACTTTAGGTTTTATGGCCGCCATGTCTGATGCTGTTGTATCCACCTTTGAATCCAATTTGGCAAACCAGAAAATTATTCCTCCGATAGAGGTCAACACGGCAATCACTACACCAATTAAACTTAAAATGTTCGTCCAATCGGGTTTTTGTTGGCGTAACTCTCTTGGTAGTGCCGGCGCATTTGTTTTCTCCTTATCATTTGTAATGTAACTGTCATCCGTCGTTTTTCCGCGTGATGTTGCCATATACCCACCAGACGTTGGGCTCGACTCCAAACTTGCGGCGATGATTTCTAGTGTTTGCGCAGCACTCTGCTTTTCGCGCCCGCCAATATTTTTTGGGCTTTTACGCATGTAGTAATCCGAGCGTTACTAAATTCTGCTGTGCTTCACCCATGGTCTTCATATACTCATTGTTGTATAACTTAAGCACTTCACCTGCTACGTCATCACTTATCAGCGGCGCGTAGTACCTTTGCACATCGACGTTTATATTTATACAACCATCCGCTGGATTTTCTGTATCAAGCACTGAGTCGTACAAATCAGTTATTACGTTTAAGAAATCGCTCTTTTTTCGGTCTGGTACAGCGCCATCTTTTGCCAATTTCATTCTTTCATAGTGAAGATTGAATCGATCACAATGGTCTTGGGTAGTTAATTTTGTTACATTTTTAAGCAAATTTAAACTCGGATTTGTTGATGGGAAACGAGTCTCCCCTGCAATGCCAATTCGCCTGATATTTTTCATTACAATGATTTTGTTGATCACTTTCCAGATTTCCCTAAATTCTTCGAGTACATTTTCGATATGAAAGTGTTTTTCCGAATTGTAGAATGATTTTTTAAATACTATATTGTCCTGATGTAATTGCAGTACGTTTCCTTTATCCTCGCTCGTCAATGCAAGCTCACTCCCATTTAGTCTTGACGATACGCTGTTGTAATAGTCCGGCCCTAATATTTTTGATGAATCTCGTTTTTCCAAAATCGCATCGATCACCTGACCACCTAAAGAGGACAGGCGAAACATTTTGGTAGCTGGCTGAATGCCGATCACGATCTGCTTACAATTTTTCATTTTTGCTCTTTCAAAAAATATTTGGCTAATAATATCACCCTGAATCACCTCATCGGTTTTCTTCCTACTTACTGCAACGGCCACTCGCCTATCGCGTCATCAATCGCGGCCTGTAGCTCGATGGTGCGTGCCAGTGCTGCGACAATGCCCCGGTAGTGGGTCAAATCGTCATAGGAAAGCTGCCGCCCCTTGCGGTCTTTCAGCCACTTTTGGCAAACCTGATAGCCGCCGATATGGTAGTCCCACACTTCCGGCGGCACGTTGTCGAAGTATTGCGTCTGATTGATCCACACGCGCCCCCGCACACCGCTTGTTGGTTCGGTATAGCGCACAGCATCCACCGTGTTATCCCCTGCCTCTGGGTAGCGAGTTTCCAGTTTTGGAAGATGCTCCATCAAGTGCAGCGCCACCAGTTCCTTGCCCGATGCGCAAAGATTGCGGAACAGCGCCACATCGCGCGTCAACGGCAGGCGTGGAAAATCTATTTTCAGGAACTCGGCATAGCGACTGCGGTAAGTCGGCGAATGAAACACCGCATAGGCATAATGGAACACATCTTCCGGCCCGAAAGACTTGCGCAGGTCGCCGCATCCATCCGGCACGAAATCCAGTTGCAACCGCGCGGAAAAATCCGCGATAAACTCCGGCACAAGATTGGCGCGGCGTTTTCCGGGGGTGCTATCGTCAAACAGGTCAGTTTTGGCAGATGGGTAGAGATAGAGCGGAATCATAGATGTAATGTCATAAGCAGATAGAGCCTTATGTCCTATGATGCAATTACTAACCGATACATCCCACTTGTCTTTTGTAAGGCGTGTAACGTTTAGAGCAAGATTTTCTCCCACCAGAATATGCCGCATTACTTCTGGTCGCGGCCAGTCAACCATCAGCGGTGTATAAAGAATGCTGCGCATGTCAAACGGTCGATAAAGCACTTTGCGTAAATACAGCTTCCAATTTTCCTCGGCCAACTTGCGACGTGCATTAGGTAGCTTCCAACCGCGTGTATCACCTGCGTCATATATTGATGCCCCTTTACCGCTAAAATACTTCTGGCGAATTTCATTGTTATCAATAGATAGGTCTATGAACTCCTTGATGCGGCTTTTGAGTGGTGCATCCTCAAAATCAATCACAAAATGGTCGCGTGCAGTGACAATGCCAGTCGAGTTGATTGGCATAATGTCGGTAATCTTCCAACCCTGTTCGTACTCCGGCAGCAAGGCAGTGTCTTGCGGCACAAACAGATAAAACGGCTCTTGTGGTTGCAGTGATTTCCATTGAGTGGTGGACACATCGTTTTCTGCCAGCCCGGCGTATTTGCTTTCGCGCGTACCATAGAGGTCGGCGTGGTAAACCTGTGCGGGCTTGTCCTGCGCCTTGTCGCACTTCACGAACAGGCCAATAGCGACACCCTGCTGAATGTCGAACACGTTTTCATCCTTGCCGCCATCCAGCGCTTTTTCCTTTTTCTTGCTGTTCCCGTGCAGATCAAGCAGGTAGATGTCATCGAATGAATGCATCAGACTTTGGCGCATGCCCCGGAAGGTGGGGTTGTCCAGATAGCCGTGATTGGTGACGAATGCCAGCACGCCGTAGCCGGTCTGTTCGATGCGCCATTGCGCGAAGCGGATGAACTTCACGTAGTCGTCATTCAGCCAGTGTTTGCGTTCATTCAATGGTTGACCATTCACCTCGAAATAACTGCCGGTTTTTTGTCCGGTTGTGCTGTCGATGCCACGCAGTAATCCGGCAATCCACTCACCGGTATTGGCAGACAAACCCGAATATGGTGGATTACCAAGTACCACCATCACCGGCGTTTCCTTCTTCACCTGATTGGCACTTGTGGCTTCGTCGGCCAGCCATTGGGTGAACAGCGGCAGTCCTGTCATTTCGTGCGCTTCTTCCAGCGTGTTGGTGAGGAAGACACGCAGGCGCTCGTCGGTGCTGAAATCGTAGCCGGTTTCACGCAGCAGCAAACCAAGTTTCATGTGTGCCACGGCATAAGGTGCCATAAGCAACTCGAAACCATACACACGCGGCAACAGATTTTTCTGCACATAGCTCGGCCACATTCCTTTATTGCCCGCAAAGGTCTGGTAGATTTGCCCGATGACGCTATACAGGAAGGTGCCTGTCCCGGTGGCAGGATCGAGGATTTGCACCTTGTGGGTTTCGATTGTTTCAGTGCCCTTGCTGCGCTGCTTCGGGCGGGTAAGTTTGACTTTGCTGGAATCGGCCAGCCCCGCACTCAGCATGAAATCTTTTTTCAGGATGGCATCCACGCTGCGCACGATGTAGGACACCACCGGCTCCGGCGTGTAATACACGCCTCTGGCCTCGCGCATTTTCTGGTCATACGCGCCGAGGAAAGTTTCGTAGAAATGTACAACCGGGTCTTCCTGTCTTGTTGCGCGCCCGAAGTCTTGCAGGATGGCGGCGATGTCTGCACGGTTGAGCAGTTCGGCAAGATTATCCACCGCCCACACAATGCGCTCGTCCAGTTCCGGCCCAGCAATGTGTGCGAAGAGTTTGCGCAGGAAGGGATTGGTCTTGGGAAGATCATAGGCTGCGTGAGTGCGGGTGAAATGTGCGCCCGTGCTGTTGCATCGGGCGGCAAACAGGCCATAGCAAATAGTCTGCGCGTACATGTCGCCAAACTGCTCCGCCGTGAGGTCATGCAACAATACTTTGCGGAAGCCTTCCATCTGCTCGTGCAATGCACCGTGTTCGCCCTCTTCCGCGAAGGTCTTGCCGATAATGGAACGAATCAAGCGCGCCAATGCCGCCATGCGCACGGCGAGTTCCTTGGGACTGGAGATGACGGGGATATTCTCAGCAAAAAATGCGTGCAGCAGTTCCGCAAGCTGTTGTGCACCTTCCGCTTCTGCGCGCAACTTGCCATTGGCCTGCGGCTTCGCAAGGCGCGCGGTCAGGCGCAACTCGCCGCTGACATACCAGCGGAATTCCAGATAGTCGGTAAGGATGAGATTGGCAAGGCCGTCGCGGTAGCGTTTAAGTTGTTCGCTGCTCTCGGTATCGTCGAGTGAAACACCGATGTCCTTGGCTTCCACAAAGCCCAACGGAATATCTTTGCGGGTGATGATGTAATCCGGCGCGCCGCATTTGATGCGCTTGGGTTCGTTAGTGGCGACGATGCCGGGCTGGAACGCTTCGAGCAGGTCTTTCAGCGCGGGGCGGTGGGTATGCTCGGTGGCGTTGCCTGCTTTGTAGGCTTGCTCTATCTGCGCCAGATAGTCCTTGAATATCGTGTTATCCACTACCTTCTCCATACCCCGTTTTTGGATTTACGTGAGTGTATAGCAAAAAAAGACCCCGCCGAAGCGGGGTCGCAGCCAATACTGTGCAAATCGTGTAATGAGCAAGGTGGTCAGGCTGGGAACCCCTGCGCTTAAAGCGGTTTGACCGTCTGAGCTTATTGGGCTTGAGCAATAGGCCCAATAAAGGGTAGAATGCTGCACTTTTTTTAGGAGAGTGAAACCAATGGCAATTACCGCCGCGCAAAAAGCGCAAATCGTGACCGACTTTCAACGCGCCAAGAGCGATACCGGTTCCCCCGAAGTACAGGTGGCTTTGATCACTGCCCGTATCGCTTATCTGACCGGGCATTTCAAGGATAACGTCAAGGATCACCATTCCCGGCGCGGCCTGCTGCGTCTGGTAAGCCGCCGCCGCAAGCTGCTCGATTACCTGAAGAGCAAGAACGATGCGGGCTACCGCGCGTTGATTCAACGCCTGGAAATTCGCAAGTAACAGTTCATATCCGGCGGGTCGCATATGCGGCCCGTGTTGTTTTATCCAGTCACAACGCGTGGCGCGATTACGCGTCATGCCCCGCACAGAGCCAGCGACTTGGCTGGCGTAGTTTGCCAGCTTAGTCGAATGGCTAGTTGCTTTATCTAGAGAGGTCTATCTTGAGTCACTATAAGAAAACATTATCGTTCGGCAATCATCAGCTCACTTTGGAAACCGGTGAGATCGCGCGCCAGGCCAGCGGTGCGGTGATGGTCAGTATGGATGACACCGTGGTGCTGGTCACCGTGGTAGGCAGAAAAGACGCCAAGCCGGAGCAGGATTTTTTCCCGCTGACCGTGGATTATCAGGAACGGACTTACGCTGCGGGCAAGATTCCAGGCGGTTTCTTCAAGCGCGAAGGCCGCCCGAGCGAAAAGGAGATCCTGACCTCGCGTCTGATCGACCGCCCGCTGCGTCCGCTTTTTCCTGAAAGTTTTTACAACGAAGTGCAGATCGTCGCGACGGTGATGTCCTCCGATAGCGAGATCGATTCGGATATTCCCGCCATGATAGGCGCGTCTGCCGCGCTGGCGATCTCCGGTATCCCGTTCGGTGGCCCGATCGCCGCGGCGCGCGTGGGTTATGCCAACGGCCAGTACCTGCTCAACCCGACCGCAACGGAACTCGAGACTTCGCAGTTGGATCTGGTCGTCGCCGGTACCGATCGTGCGGTGCAGATGGTGGAATCCGAAGCGCAACAGTTGTCCGAAGAAATCATGCTGGGCGCGGTGATGTTCGGTCACGAACAGATGCAGGTGGTGATCCAGGCTATCAACGAGATGGCGGATGCAGTCGGCGCACCGGCCTGGGATTGGACCGCTCCCGCCAAGGACGAGGCGCTGATCGCCAAGATCGCCGAACTAGCCGACGCGGAGCTGCAACAAGCCTATTCGATCCGTTCCAAGCAGGCCCGCACCGATGCGGTGAACGCGATACACGACAAGGTGATGGCTGCTGTCATCACGCCGGAATCAGCCCCCGGCCAGAAGAATCACGTCAACGACCTGTTCAGCGCGCTGGAAGCCAAGATCGTGCGCGGACAGATCCTGAGCGGAGAGCCGCGCATCGATGGCCGCGATACCCGCACGGTACGCCCGATCACGATCCGCAACGGCGTATTGCCCCGCGCTCATGGTTCTTCATTGTTCACGCGCGGCGAGACCCAAGCCATCGTGGCAGCGACGCTGGGCAGTATGCGCGACTCGCAGAAGATCGACGCGCTGCAAGGCGAATACACCGACCGCTTCATGCTGCATTACAACTTCCCTCCTTATTCAACCGGGGAGACCGGCCGGGTGGGTACGCCCAAGCGCCGCGAGATCGGTCACGGCCGTCTGGCCAAGCGCGCGCTGGTCGCAGTGCTGCCCAGCGAGGAGGATTTCGGCTATGCGATGCGCGTGGTATCCGAGATCACCGAATCCAACGGTTCCAGCTCGATGGCATCGGTATGCGGCGGTTGCCTGTCGCTGATGGATGCCGGTGTGCCGCTCAAGGCACATGTGGCGGGCATCGCGATGGGACTGATCAAGGAAGGCAACCGTTTTGCGGTGCTGACCGATATTCTCGGTGACGAGGATCACTTGGGCGATATGGACTTCAAGGTGGCCGGATCCGAGACCGGCGTCACTGCGCTGCAAATGGACATCAAGATCAACGGCATCACCCGCGAGATCATGCAGGCTGCGCTGACCCAGGCGCGCGAGGGCCGCATGCATATCCTCGGCCTGATGAAACAGGCCCTGCCGCAGGCGCGTACCGAAGTGTCCGATTTTGCGCCGCGCATGATCAAGATGAAGATCAACCCGGACAAGATCCGCGATGTGATCGGCAAGGGCGGGGCGGTGATACGCGCGCTGACCGAGGAGACCGGTACGACCATCGACATCGATGACAGCGGCAACATCACCATCGCCTGCGTCAGCGGCGAGGCCGGTAATCTGGCCAAGAAGCGCATCGAAGACATCGTGGCAGACGTGGAAGTCGGCAAGATCTATGAAGGGCCCGTGGTCAAACTGCTCGACTTCGGCGCATTGGTGAACGTGTTGCCGGGCAAGGACGGCCTGTTGCACATTTCCCAGATCGCCCACGAACGCGTCAGCAGCGTGTCAGACCACCTCAAGGAAGGTCAGATCGTGCGCGTGAAGGTGCTGGAAGTGGACGACAAGGGCCGGATGAAACTGAGCATGAAGGTGTTGCTGCCTGCACCGGAGAGTGCTCCAGCCCACGCTTCCGAATAAGCTGTCCGGTCGTAAAAAAGCCCCGCCAAAACTGGCGGGGCTTTTTTTGTTGCTTACAGTGATTATTCCGATTCTTGATCAAACGTGCATTTTTGTAGGGCGGGCTATGCCCGCCGGATTAATCTGTCGGGCACAGCCCGACCTACATATTTTTTTACCTTTGAAATGGAATTACTTGGCTACCTGTCTCTCGCGTATCTCGTCCAGCGTCTTGCAGTCGATACACAGCGTGGCCGTTGGCCTGGCCTCAAGGCGGCTCAGGCCTATCTCGATGCCGCAGTTCTCGCAGTAGCCATACTCCCCGGCATCGATCTTGGCGAGCATCTCGTTGATCTTCTTGATTAATTTACGCTCGCGGTCACGGTTGCGCAGTTCCAGCCCCATGTCCGATTCCTGGGTGGCACGGTCATTCGGGTCGGCAAACACTGTTGCCTCGTCCTGCATCGTGTGCACGGTGCGATCGATATCCTTGCCCAGGCCGGCCTTGATGTCATTCATGATCTGACGGAAGTGCTCGAGCTGTTTGGGGTTCATGTAGGCCTCGCCCTTCTTTGGTTTGTAAGGGGCGATGGGTTTTTCTGTCTGTACCGGCATTGCACTTCTCCAACGGGATAAAATAAAGTCCGCTTTAATACCAGAAAGCGGGTTTCTAGGCAACTAAATTAACTTGTGCCCAGCAGCAGAAACAGGCTCGGATGCTTGTTAAGTTGCGGGACAGGCTGGGATTTCCATAGTTCGATGGAGCGCGTCCGGATCTGTTCGCCGGGGAGGGTGATGTCGGTGGCGACACACAGCAAGGTGTGCGGGCGGCAATGGGCGAGCAGCGCACTGAACAGCTTTTCGTTGCGGTATGGGGTCTCGATGAACAGTTGGGTTTGTTTGCGTTTTGCCGATTCGGCTTCCAGCGAGACTATGGCCTTGTTTCTTTCGGTTTCGGCTATTGGCAGGTAACCGTGAAAGGCGAAGCACTGTCCATTCAGGCCGGAAGCCATCAACGCCAGCAAAATGGAGGAGGGGCCGACCAGCGGCACGACGCGGATGCCGTTGCGATGTGCCAGCAAGACCAGATCGGCCCCGGGGTCGGCGATGCCGGGGCAACCTGCTTCGGAAATGATGCCGACATCCTCGCCCGCCAGCAGCGGTGCGAGCAGATCGGCCAATCCTGCAGGATCGGTGTGCTCGTTGAGGCTGGCGAAGTGCAAGGACTGGATAGGTTGTTCGGGTTTGAGTGCGGAAAGGAATTGCCGCGCAGTCTTGGGTTGTTCCACCACGAAATGTTTCAACTTGCGCGCCAGGGCGATGACGTGCTGCGGCAGCACCTGCTCGGCAGGCGTGTCGCCCAGCGTGCAGGGGATGAGATAGAGCGTACCTAATGTGTAAGTCATGGATATTCCAATTTGCTCTCAAGATGGCACAAATAAAATTAATTCAATGTAGGGTGGGCAAGGTTTTTGTGCCCACCGATCTTCCGCGTGGGCAAACAATGAATCCGTTTGCCCACCCTACAAAAATGTCGTTTTGATTGCAATTGCGAATTAATATAGGCGCACGTTCTCGCGGCGCAGCATTTCGACCAGCAGGATCAGCGGCAGCCCGATCAGCGCGGTCGGGTCGTCGCCGGTCATGCGACTCATCAGCGCAATGCCCATCCCTTCCGATTTTGCACTGCCCGCGCAGTGATAGGGTTGTTCCTTGAGCAAATAGCCTTCGATCTCTGCGTCGCTGAGTTCGCGCAGCGTGACGAAGTTTTCCGCCACCTCGGTCTGCATGTTGCCGGTCTTGCTGTTCAACAGCGTCAGCGCGGTATAAAAGTGGGTGGTTTTGCCGCGCATCGCGCGTAGTTGCCTGACGGCATTTTCGTGGGTGAGCGGTTTGCCGAGTTGCCTGCCTTCCAGCAGGGCGACCTGGTCGGAACCGATGATCAGCGCGTCGGGATAGCTTTCAGCCACGACACGGGCCTTTTCCTGCGCGAGGCGCACCGAGGTCGCGCGTGCGGATTCATCCGGCAGAGGTGTTTCATCGACATTCGGTGCGGCGGTCTCAAACGGGAGCTGCAGCCGTTTTAGCAGTTCGCTGCGGTAGATGGAGCTGGAGGCGAGGACAAACACAATAGGGAACCTCTATAAATTAATTTTAGTTACGACGTAACCTGAAGGTTAGTCTTCACTGAAACTTCGTTTTCCGGGCGAATCGCGGCGTCGCGTGCTCGCTCACTCCTCGCCTATCAATCTGATATGTGGCTTCAACATAACCTGAAGATTAGTTTACGCCGCAACAAGCCGCTATGCGGCGTGTTGTCTCGTCGTTCGCTGCGCAGCTCCTTGCGCTGCCCGCGCGACACGGTGGGGCGAAGCCCTCTGGTGCGGGAGCGCGGAGCAGCAGGCCTGCCAGCCCCAAATGCTTCGCATCGCCGTGTCCGGCCTGCCTTCCCACAAAATGAATTTCTAGAGGTTCCCAATATTCTTAGGGTTTTTTGACAGGGAGCGGCGAAAAATATATCATGCGCGCCTCATGTACGCACGGCCTTTCATCGACAGCCTGGATTTTGCCAGAAATGGCCGGGAAATCAGCGGTGAAGTGCCGGTTGCCGAGTTTTCACGTTTGCGGGACATGCTGGAAAGTCCGCAGGGAATTCTGGGCTACAGAATACGCGGTGGTATGGATAATCTGGGTAATCATTTTCTGGACCTGAGCGTGACCGGGTGCTGCCAGGTGCGCTGTCAGCGTTGCCTGGAGGGCATGGATTACCCGGTGCGGCTTGATACGCGCTTGTTGCTGCGTGACCAGGCAAGTCTGGACGCATTGGACGATGTGGAAGAGGAGTTCGACAGCATTCTGGCCGATGCGCAGTTGGACGTGCTGAATTTGCTGGAAGACGAGATTTTGTTAAGCCTGCCTATCGCGCCCATGCATGAATCGGGAGCTTGTCAGTCCGCAGGTAACGAGAACATGCTTGAGGAAGAGCGGCATCCTTTTGCGGTTTTGGCCAAATTGAAACGTAATTAAATCGAAATAGTTTTTTTAGGAGTAGTCATCATGGCAGTTCAACAGAATAAAAAGTCCTCTTCCAAGCGCGGTATGCATCGTGCCCACGATTTTTTGACCAACCCCGCGACGGCGATCGAGCCAACGACGGGCGAGACTCATTTGCGTCACCATATCAGCCCATCCGGCTTTTACCGTGGCAAAAAGGTAGTCAAGACCAAGGGCGAGTAATCTGTCAAGTAACGCAGCCGATCGGCAAGATCGGCTGCGTTTTCTTTTTCATTCCCAGTTTTCATTACCCCAGGATCGCTTAGTGGATGTCACATTAGCTATAGATGCGATGGGAGGCGACCACGGTACGACGGTCACCGTTCCTGCCGCAGTCAAGTATCTGGAGCACAACCCTGACGATACCATTGTTCTGGTGGGTATCCCCGATGCCATTGAAACCGAGTTGCGTGCCCTGGGCGTCCAGGCCGGGGTGCATTTGCGCATCCACCCCGCCACTGAAGTGGTGGGCATGGACGAGCAGCCGCAATCCGCGCTGCGCGGCAAAAAGGATTCCTCGATGCGTGTCAGCATCAATCTGGTCAAAAGCGGTGAGGCGTTGGCCTGTGTCAGCGCCGGCAATACCGGCGCGCTGATGGCGACCGCACGTTATGTGCTGAAAACTATACCAGGCATCGACCGCCCCGCGATCGCCTCCTATCTGCCGACCAAAAAAGGCCAGGTCTGTATGCTCGACCTGGGCGCGAACACCGATTGCAGCGCCGAGCATCTGCTGCAATTCGCGCTGATGGGTTCCACGCTGGTCACGGCTTTGGAGCACAAGCCCGACCCCAGCGTCGGACTGCTGAACATCGGCAGCGAAGACATCAAGGGCAACGAGGTGGTCAAGCGGGCAGCGGAGATGCTGCGTGCCAGCGACCTGAATTTCTACGGCAACATAGAAGGCACCGATATTTTCAAGGGCACTACCGACGTGGTGGTGTGCGACGGGTTTGTCGGCAACGTCGCGCTGAAAACCACCGAAGGGCTGGCGCAGATGCTGGGCGGTTTCCTGCGTGAAGAGTTCGGACGCAATGTGTTCACTAAACTGGCTGGGCTGCTTGCATTGCCGGTGCTCAATGCCTTCAAGCACAGGGTGGATCATCGCCGCTACAATGGAGCGAGTTTCCTCGGCCTCAAGGGCATCGTGGTGAAGAGCCACGGTTCGGCGGATGTCCTCGCGTTTCGCTGTGCCATCGAGCGCGCCGCTGAAGAGGCGCGTGGCGGCATGTTGCAGCACATCAGCGAACATATCGAGAAGTGGCACCACCAGCGCCAAATCGCAGGGCAAGGCAAAATCACAGTGCAGGGCCAAATCACAGAGCAGGGAGAGTCCTGATGTATTCCAGAATCATCGGCACGGGCAGTTACCTCCCCAGTAAAACGCTGACCAACTATGATCTGGAAAAGATCGTCGAAACCTCGCACGACTGGATCGTGTCGCGCAGCGGCATCGTCGAGCGGCATATCGCGGCGGATGATGAGATGACCAGCGATCTCGCCTTGCAAGCCAGCCTGCGGGCCATTGAAACGGCGGGCATCAGCGCGGACAAGATCGACCTGGTGATCGTCGCGACCACCTCGCCGGACAAGATGTTTCCCAGTACCGCCTGTATTCTGCAGGACAAGCTCGGCATCAGGAATTGCGGCGCGGCCTTCGACATTCAGGCGGTATGCGGCGGTTTCGTCTATGCGCTGAATACCGCCGATCTGTACATCCGGGGCGGGCAGGCCAGGACCGCGCTGGTAGTCGGCGCGGAAGTGCTGTCGCGCATGCTGGACTGGACCGACCGTACGACTTGCGTGCTCTTCGGCGACGGAGCGGGCGCAGTGGTATTACAGGCCAGCGAGACGCCGGGCATCGTCGCCGGCAAACTGCATGCGGACGGCAGCCATCAGAACATGCTGACAGCCGACGGCAATATCCGCCATGGTGAGATTCAGGGTGACCCGTTCATCAAAATGGACGGAAAGGCCGTGTTCAAATTTGCCGTCAAGGTGCTGAGCGAAGTGGTTGAGGAAGTGCTGGAAGAAAACAATCTGCAGGGCTCGGATATCAACTGGCTGGTGCCGCATCAGGCCAATATCCGCATCATGGAAGCCACCGCGAAGAAGCTCGGCCTGAGCATGGATAATGTGGTGGTCACCGTCGCTCATCATGGCAACACCTCGTCTGCTTCGATCCCGCTGGCATTGGATACAGCGGTGCGCGATGGCCGCATCAAGGCAGGGCAGAATATTCTGCTGGAAGCGGTGGGCGGCGGGTTCACCTGGGGTGCCGTGCTGATACGCTGGTGAACCAGTCGCTAGACGTTAGTCGCTAGTCGTTAGTTAAACCGGATTCTCAACTAACGACTAACGACTACCAACTAACAGCTGCTTTAATCATGACCAAATTCGCTTTCGTATTCCCTGGCCAAGGCTCGCAGTCGCGCGGCATGATGAACGGCTACGTCGATTTTCCGGTGGTGCGCAACACCTTCGCAGAAGCCTCGGATGTGCTGGAGCAGGACTTGTGGCAGATGGTCACGGAAGGCAGCGATGCCGAACTGAACTCCACGGTGAACACGCAGCCCGTCATGCTCACCGCCGGCGTGGCGGTGTACCGCGCCTGGCAGTCACAGAACGGTGCGAAGCCGGCGATCATGGCCGGCCACAGCTTGGGTGAATACACCGCGCTGGTCGCTGCCGGTGCGCTGCGCTTTGCCGACGCGCTGCCGCTGGTGCGCTACCGCGCGCAATGCATGCAGCAGGCCGTGCCGGAAGGTGCGGGCGGCATCGCCGCGATACTCGGACTGGAGGACGATGCGGTGCGCGCCGTATGCGCGGAAGGCGCACAGGGCGAAGTGCTGGAAGCGGTGAATTACAATTCGCCCGGCCAGGTGGTGATCGCCGGGGATCGCGCTGCGGTGGAACGCGGCATGGAATTGGCCAAGGCCAGGGGCGCCAAGCGCGCCATCATGCTGGCTATGAGCGTGCCGTCGCATTGCAGCCTGTTGAAGGGCGCGGCGGAACAATTGCGCGCTTATCTGGGCGATGTCGCAGTACTGGCTCCGGCCATCCCGGTGCTGCACAATGCCGATGTGAAAAGCTACGCAGATGGAGCGTCAATCAAGGATGCGCTGGTGCGCCAGTTGTATTCGCCGGTGCGCTGGGTGGAAACCGTGCTGGAATTCGGCAAGCAGGGCATCACCCATAACGTCGAATGCGCGCCGGGGAAGGTGCTGGCTGGTCTGAACAAACGCATAGCCACCGATCAACAGGCAATGGCCATCAACGATGGTGAGGCACTTAAGCAGGCTTTGGCTGCACTCGCATGAATGGTGGTCATTTTCGCCATCCCTCATCCCAACCTTCTCCCGCTTGCGGGAGAAGGAGCGGTTACCTGGCTTCGCCCCCCTCGCTACGCTCTCCCCGCGGGCGGTAGAAGATAAGAGGTGAGGGTTTGGGGATCCAGCCGAATAAATAAGGAGATTTACACATGACACTGCAAGGACAAATCGCGTTGGTCACCGGAGCCAGCCGCGGCATCGGCCAAGCCATCGCGCTGGAACTGGGCAATCAGGGCGCGACGGTGATCGGCACGGCGACCAGCGACAAAGGCGCGCAGGCGATCAGCGCCTATCTGGATGCGGCGGGCATCAAGGGGGCGGGCATGGCCTTGAACGTCAACGACAGCGCGCAGACCGAACAAGTGCTGGGCGAATTGCGCAAGCGATTCGGCGAGATCAATATCCTGGTGAACAACGCCGGGATCACCCGCGACAACCTGCTGGCGCGCATGACCGACGAAGAGTGGGACGACGTGTTGGCGACCAATCTCAAATCGGTGTTCCGCCTCAGCCGCGCCGTGCTGCGCGCGATGATGAAGGCCAGAAGCGGGCGCATTATCAGCATCTCCTCGGTGGTCGGCAGCATGGGCAATCCCGGGCAGGCCAACTATGCGGCTTCCAAGGCCGGCATGACAGGCTTCACCAAATCGCTGGCGCAGGAGATCGGCAGCCGCAACATCACCGTGAACTGCGTCGCGCCCGGCTTTATCGACACCGACATGACTCAGGGCCTAGGTGAAGAACAACGCGCCAAACTGGTCGAGCACGTGCCGCTGAAACGTCTCGGCCTGCCTGCCGACATCGCCGCTGCCGTGGCTTTTCTGGCCGGGCCGGGTGCGGGCTACATCACCGGCGTCACCCTGCATGTGAATGGCGGGATGTATATGGAGTAAAGTAGTCGCTGTAGCGAGTGCAGGATACGTTTTAAGCACCAACTGAGCATAAACTGATGGTTCATGGAGTGTGTACTTTGTTATCATCCGCTTCAACCTCACAAACATTCAATAGGAACGCAAATGGCCAAAACAAACTACTCTTTCGAGAAACGTCAAAAAGAGATCGCCAAGAAGAAGAAGCAGGAAGAAAAGCGGCTGAAGAAAGCCGCACCGCAGGGCGAGCAGCCTCAGGAGGATTCGCCACAACCACCCGTTGATGAGACAAACGTCCCCTGATTTTCAGAGCGGGCGTTGCACACTCTACAAACCACAAAGCATTTCCCCTGCGCCCGATAAGCCAGTAGACTTTGGCCTGATTCGACACGAGGGTTCTGTATGGGCAAGGAAAACCTGCCGGCCTCACGTTCCGGCCAAAACAAGCTGACGCTGGGTGGAGTTTTGCCGTGGTTGCTGCAGGACGGCATCGTGTCACCTGCAGAGGCGGAGAAGCTCATCAAGAACCGCAAGGCAGATCATGGCCACCCGTTTGTGGCGATCGGCGAGCAAAAGTGGCGCAGCTTGCTGCCGCCAGGCAGGCTGCTCAGTGTCGAATTTCTCACCGAGTGGCTGGCAGCGCGTATCGGCATGCCATATTTTCACATCGACCCGTTGAAGCTGAATTTCGGCGGCATCGCCAATATCGTCTCCAAGTCTTATGCCGAACGGCTCAAGATCATGCCGGTCAAGGTCGACGAACATGAGGTGACCATCGCCACCGCCGAGCCGTTTATCACCGATTGGGTGGCGGAGCTGGAGCGTATCCTCAATCTGAAGATCAAGCTGGTGCTGGCCAGTCCACTCGACATCAATCATTACCTGCCGGAAATCTACAGTCTGGCCAATTCGGTGCAACTCGCCAATCAAGCCAGGACAGGGCAGTCTATCGGCGTGCAGAACTTCGAGCAGTTGGTCGAGCTGGGCAAGAACAAGAATCTGGACGCCAACGAACAGCACATCGTCACATTGGTGGACTGGTTGTTCAAATATGCATTTGAGCAACGCGCCAGCGACATCCATCTGGAGCCGCGCCGTGACATCGGCATCGTTCGCTTCCGTATCGACGGGGTGTTGCATCAGGTCTATCAACTGCCCGCCACGGTTACCAGCGCGATCACCAACCGCATCAAGTTGCTGGGACGCATGGACATGGTGGAGAAGCGCAGGCCGCAGGACGGACGTATCAAGACGGTGAGCGACGATGGCGAAGAAATCGAGCTGCGTCTTTCCACGATGCCGACTGCCTTTGGCGAGAAGCTGGTGATGCGGATCTTCGATCCGGAAGTGCTGGTCAAGAATTTCTCGGATCTCGGTTTCACGCGCGAACAGACCCTGCTGTGGAGCGACTGGACGCGCCAGCCCAACGGCATCATCCTGGTGACCGGCCCGACCGGATCCGGCAAGACCACCACGCTGTATTCCACGCTGAAACAGATCGCCACGCCGGAAGTGAATGTCTGCACGGTGGAAGACCCGATTGAAATGATAGAGCCGGCGTTCAACCAGATGCAGGTGCAGCACAACATCGGCCTGAACTTCGCCGACGGCATACGCACTTTGCTGCGGCAGGACCCGGACATCATCATGGTGGGGGAGATACGCGACCTGGAAACTGCCGAGATGGCAATACAGGCAGCGCTCACCGGTCATCTGGTGCTGTCATCGCTGCACACCAACGACGCGCCATCCGCTATCACACGCATGCTCGAACTTGGCGTGCCCGCCTATCTGCTCAATTCGACTCTGCTTGGAGTGATGGCGCAACGTCTGGCGCGCACCTTGTGCCCGCACTGCAAGATAAAGGGCGAGATCAGCGAGGAGACCTGGCAGGAGCTGGTCAGCCCGTGGAAAGCCGCCAGGCCCGCGCAGGTCAACGTCGCTACGGGTTGTCTCGAATGCCGCATGACCGGTTATCGCGGGCGTACCGGCATCTATGAAATGCTGCCGCTCAGTGCGGAAATGAAAAAGCTGGTGGTCGGGGATGCGGATCTGGCCAGGATCAAGGCACTGGCTCGGCATGAGGGCATGAAGCCGTTGCGCCTGAGCGGAGCCGAGAAAGTGGTTGCAGGACTGACCACGGCAGAGGAAATCATCAAGATCGCACCGCCGCCGGAATAGCAACAACAGTCATGGTTCAGTCCAAGCCGGAGTTCGCTTTCTCATTATCATCCGGGGCATTCTAACAGACTGAAAGCGCACGCCAATTTTGCAGCCTACAAGTTGTTTGGTATTTCGGGCAATTTTGATACAATGCGCGGGCTTTTTTGAACTTTAATCAAGGGTGGGAGAGATATATGTCAATTGAACAACGCGTTAAAAAAATCGTTGCCGAGCAACTGGGTGTGAACGAGTCTGAAGTCAAGAACGAATCTTCTTTCGTGAACGATCTGGGTGCGGATTCTCTGGATACCGTCGAGCTGGTGATGGCACTGGAAGAAGAGTTCGAATGCGATATCCCCGATGAAGACGCAGAAAAAATCACCACCGTGCAGCAAGCCCTGGACTATGTCCTGGCGCATCAAAAGTAATTTCATTCCTTTTCTGTTTGCCCATCTTTTTTGTTTGGCGGGGTCAGTTTGTCTAAACGCAGAGTCGTCATAACCGGCCTGGGGGCCATTTCCCCGGTCGGGACAGGGATACCCGAGAACTGGCAGAACATCGTCGCGGGAAAATCCGGCATCACCAAAATCACGCACTTCGATGCCAGCGCGATGGCAGCGCAGATCGCCGGCGAAGTGAAGGATTTCGACGTCACGCAATATCTTTCCGCCAAGGATGCACGCCGCATGGACAGGTTCATCCATTTCGGTCTTGTGGCCGGTATGGAGGCGTTCAAGGATTCCGGCCTGGCAGTCAACGAGCAGAATGCCGAGCGTATCGGCGTGAATATCGGTTCGGGCATCGGGGGTCTGCCGATGATCGAGGATACGCATAACGATTACCTGGCCGCAGGGCCAAAGAAGATTTCACCGTTCTTCATTCCGGGCACCATCATCAACATGATCTCGGGCAATCTGTCGGTAATGTACGGATTGAAGGGGCCGAATCTGGCGATGGTCTCTGCCTGCACCACCGGCACGCATTGCATCGGCGAATCGGCACGCATCATCGAGTATGGCGATGCGGACGTGATGATCGCCGGTGGCTCCGAGGCGGCTGTATGCGCATTGGCGGTGGGGGGGTTTTCTTCTGCCCGTGCGCTCAGCACGCGCAACGATGATCCGGCCACATCCAGCCGCCCCTGGGACAAGGACAGGGATGGTTTCGTGATAGGCGAAGGCGCCGGCGTGATGGTGCTGGAAGAGTACGAACATGCGAAGGCACGCGGTGCAAGGATATACGCCGAGCTGGCCGGATACGGCATGAGCGGCGATGCCTACCATATCACCGCCCCGAATACCGATGGCCCCAGGCGCAGCATGTTGTATGCGTTGCGCAATGCCGGGCTGAATCCGCAGGATGTGCAGTATGTCAACGCCCACGGCACCTCGACGCCGCTGGGCGACAAGAACGAGACCGACGCGATCAAGCTGGCGTTTGGCGATCATGCGCGCAAGCTGGTGGTGAATTCCACCAAGTCGATGACCGGCCACCTGCTGGGCGGAGCGGGCGGGGTAGAGTCGGTATTCTGCGCGCTGGCGGTACACCACCAGATTTCGCCGCCGACCATCAATATCTTCGAGCAGGATCCCGAGTGCGACCTGGACTACTGCGCGAATGTTGCGCGCGACATGAAGATCGATGTCGCGGTGAACAACAACTTCGGCTTTGGCGGGACCAACGGCACGCTGGTGTTCCGCAGGATTTAGCGCCCTGCATCCTTAAAATGCATTTAAATCATGAAGACTGCGAAGGACGCGAAGAAAAACAGTTGGCTGCTCGAAAAAAATTAACCAGCCGGCAGGTGGATAGCCAACCTTATTCAATCTCATGAAAAATCTTCGTGATCTCTGTGCCCTTCGTGGTGAAGTGTTTTTTCCCGGTTGATCGCGATGCTGGTCAACGGCGTACCCGCTAACTCGATCGGCATCCGCGATCGTGGTCTGCTCTACGGCGATGGCGTGTTCCGTACCCTGCGTGCATCCGGCGGACAAGCGTTGCACTGGCCGCTCCACTATCAAAAACTCCTGCATGACTGCACCTCGCTTGGCGTTGTTTGTCCTGATCCCGGATTGCTTTCCGCCGAGTTGAACGGTTTGCTCGAGCGGCACCCTGATGGAGTGATAAAACTGATCGTCACGCGGGGGGAGGGGGCGCGCGGCTATGCACCGCCAGCCCGCGTTGAACCGACGCATCTTTGGGATGTTTCCCCATTGCCCGATTATCCGGCCGACTGGGCGACAAGCGGGATCAAGGCGCGCTTATGCCAGTTGCGCCTGGGTCAACAGCCGCGTCTGGCGGGCATCAAGCACCTCAATCGTCTGGAGAACGTGCTGGCGGCAGCCGAGTGGAACGACACGGGCATCGCCGAAGGGTTGCTGATGGATGCGGCGGGAAATGTCATTGCGGGCACCCGCAGCAATTTATTTGTGGTCACGCAAGGCAAACTGATCACCCCGGATCTGTCGCATTGCGGCGTGGCGGGTGTTCAGCGCGACCGCGTGATGGCATGGGCGAAGCAGCACGACATGCCGCTGCAAGTGCGCGATATCAGTCTGGATGAGGTCCTGCATGCCGACGAGTTGTTCGTGGTGAACAGCATCATGGTCCTGTGGCCGCTGCGCGAACTGGAACAGAATCGCTGGAGCGACTTTTCGATCGCGATGCAGATTCGCCGGAGTCTTGAAAGAAGAGACGCATGACCCAGAGAAAAGTTCTGATACTCGCGCCGGATTCAACGTTATGAGACTGAGACTCAGGATTGTGAGAAGGGTGTTCGTGCCGGTGATTTTGCTGGTACTGCTCGCCACGGGCGGGCTGAGCTACTACGCCTATCGCCCGTTGACGTTGCCAGCCACGCCGTTTGAGTTCGACTTGAAGCAGGGCGGCAGCCTGAAGAGCACGGCGCGGGAAATGCAGCAAGCCGGATTGCTGGCCCAGCAATGGCCATTTGTGTTGCTCGCCAGAGTGCTCGGCAAATCAACACAACTCAAGGCAGGCAACTATGAATTGAAGCAGCCGGTTTCGCCTCTGCAGCTATTGAACATCATCACCAGAGGCGAGTTCAGCCAGCGCAGGATCAGTGTCATCGAAGGCTGGACGTTCAGGCAGTTTCGCGGCGCGCTGAATTCCAGCAGATACATTGCGCACGACACGGCAGGCTTGTCGGACCTGGAAATCCTGCAACGCATCGGCGCGATAGAAAATCATCCCGAGGGTCTGTTTTTCCCCGACACCTACAATTTTGTCTCCGGCAGCAGCGATCTGGCGATACTCAAGGCCGCTTACCACACCATGCAACAGCGCCTGCAAGAAGCGTGGGAAACTCGTGCGGCAAATTTGCCGCTGAAGACCCCGTATCAGGCCCTGATCCTGGCTTCCATCGTCGAGAAGGAGACCGGCACTGCAAGCGACCGCAGCATGATCGCCGGGGTGTTCGTGAACCGGCTGCGCAAGAACATGATGCTGCAAACCGATCCGGCCGTGATCTACGGCATCGGCGAAAGATTCGATGGCAATCTGCGCAGGCGCGATCTGCTTGCCGACACTTCTTATAACACCTACCGGCGCCGCGGCCTGACCCCCACGCCGATCGCCCTGCCGGGCATGGCTGCGTTGCACGCCACTTTGCATCCGGCACAGACCGACGCGCTATACTTCGTGGCGCGCGGTGATGGCAGCTCGCAGTTTTCCAGCAACCTGATCGCGCATAATCGTGCGGTGAACCAGTACCAGAAATGAGGAGAGGCAGTCGTTAGTCGCTAGACGTTAGTTGTTAGTTAAAACAAAAAAACCGCCCTTCGGCTGCGCTCAGGACAGGCTCCGCGACAACACTAACTAACGGCTAACGACTAGCGACTAACGACTAACCATAATGAGCAAATTCATCACCTTTGAAGGCGTGGACGGAGCAGGCAAGAGCACCCATCTTGCGTGGTTCGCCGACGCGTTGCGCCAGCGAGGCCACGATGTGGTGGTCACGCGCGAACCGGGCGGCACACCGCTCGGCGAGCGGTTGCGCGAGATATTGCTGAGCCAGACTATGAGCATCGGTACAGAAGCGTTGCTGATGTTTGCGGCACGCATGGAACACATCGAACAAGTCATCAAACCGGCGTTGCGCGCCGGAAAGTGGGTGGTCTCGGACCGTTTCAGCGATGCCAGCTTCGCCTACCAGGGTGGCGGCAGAGGACTGGACTGGAACAAACTGACGCAACTCGAACTATGGGTGCATGGCGATCTGCAACCCGACCTGACGCTGTTTTTCGACGTTCCGGTCGAGGTCGCGCGGCAGCGCCTAAGGATGTCTGGTAAAACAGGGCCGGACAATGCTTCGCTGGATCGCTTCGAACAGGAGCAGTCTGATTTCTTCGAGCGGGTGCGGGCCGGATATCACCGGCGCGTCCGGGAGAAACCGCAACGCTATGCTGTGATTGACGCGGCGCAGACGCTGGATATTGTTAAACATAAACTTGAGGTAATTGTCTCATTACTTTGATATGAAACAGATTTATCCATGGCAAAAAAATGACTTAGCGCGTTTGCGAGAGCTGCGCAAGCGTCCGCCGCACGGCCTGCTGTTCAAAGGAAGCAAGGGCATCGGCAAGTTCGATCTGGCGATGAATTTCGCGCAGAGCTTGTTGTGCCAGCATCCGGGCGAATCGGATGTTGCCTGCGGTCTATGTCCATCCTGCCACTGGTTCGAACAAGAGTCGCACCCTGACTTTCGTTTGCTGCAACCCGAGGTGTTGAGCCTGGACGGTGAAGAGATCGAGGATTTCAAGTCCGTATCCGGCAAGAAGCCCAGCAAGCTGATATCCGTCGATCAGGTGCGCGGCCTGGCCGACTTTGTTGGCATGTCTGCGCACCAGGGCGGCAGGCGCGTGGTGGTCATACATCCCGCCGAGGCGATGAACACCAATGCCGCGAACGCCTTGCTGAAAAGTCTCGAGGAACCGCCGCCGGGGCTGCTATTCATCCTGGTATCGCACAAGCCGCAGCAATTGCTGCCGACCATACTGAGCCGTTGTCTGTCGTTCGCGCTGCCAGCGCCCGATGCGGCCAGCGCCATGCGGTGGCTGAAGGAGCAGGGCGTGAAAAATCCCGCCGAAGCGCTTGCAGCATCGGGCTTCGCACCGTTGCAGGCCGTTCAGCTGGATCAGCAGCTGGGCAGCGAAGAGCGCGATAAATTGCTGCGCGCCGTCCGCCAACCCGCCGGATTGGATGTGTTTGCGCTGGCCGAGGCACTGCAAAAAACCGAACAGGTACTGGTCGTGCAGTGGCTGCAACAATGGAGTTATGACTTGAATGCGATGAAGCTGGCGGGCAAGCTGCGTTATCACCCCAGCGAGGAAGCGGCCATCAAAAAGCTGGTAGAGCCTGTCGCGCCGTTGAATCTGGCGCGTCTGCAAAAGCATTTGCAAACCGCGAAACGCGAGGCGCAGCACACGCTCAATCCAAAGTTATTCTTTGAATCTTTGTTGTTCGCCTATCGCCAATTGATGCTCGAATAATTCCGATTCCGGATCAAAAGTGCGTTTTCGTAGGGCGGGCTGCGCCCGCCGGATCAGGCCTGTCCTGAGCTTGTCGAAGGATTGTCGGGCACAGCCCGGCCTACAAATTACTTTACCTTTGAAGTGGAAATACAATAACCATGCCGTTCGTCGATTCCCACTGCCATATCAATTTTCCCGAGCTGGCTGAAAACATCGGCGATGTGCTGGCGCAAATGCGCAACAACGAAGTCGTCAGCGCACTGTGCGTATCGGTCAACCTGGCGGATTTTCCTCAGGTACTGGCGCTGGCCGAGCAGCATCCCCAAATCTACGCCTCGGTGGGCGTGCATCCCGATTACGAGGGGGTCGAAGAGCCCAGCGTCGCCCGCTTGGTCGAGTTGGCGCGGCATCCCAAGATCGTCGCCATCGGCGAAACCGGCCTGGATTATTTTCGCCTCAAGGGCGATCTGGAGTGGCAGCGCGCGCGCTTTCGCACTCACATCCGCGCGGCACGCGAGAGCGGCAAACCGCTGATCATCCACACCCGCGAAGCGGCGGCAGACACGTTGCGCATCATGGCTGAGGAAAAAGCTGCCGAGGCGGGCGGCGTCATGCATTGCTTCACCGAAACCTGGGAAGTGGCCGAAGCCGCACTGGCGATGGGTTTTTACATCTCCTTTTCCGGCATCGTCACGTTCAAGAACGCCAGACAACTCAAGGAGATAGCGCAGCGCGTGCCGCTGGAGCGCATATTGATTGAAACCGATGCGCCATATCTGGCCCCGGTGCCGCATCGCGGCAAGCTCAACCAGCCGGCTTATGTGAAGGACGTCGCCGCAGAGGTCGCCACGCTGCGCGGCATCAGCCTGGACGAAGTGGGACGGAGTACCACGGAGAATTTTGTGCGCCTATTCAAGCTGGATAAGATGGTCCAGTGATTTTTGCATATGAAATCTGCATGTGAAACATCTGCATATGAAATTATGTGAAATTATGTGAAATTATTGACAGGAATTCGAATATCCCTATAATGCGCAACTCGTTTTGCGGGAGTAGCTCAGTTGGTAGAGCGCAACCTTGCCAAGGTTGAGGTCGAGAGTTCGAGACTCTTCTCCCGCTCCAAATACAGGAGACTAGTGTCCCGGCACCGGTCTGAGGGAAAGCATTCTGGCTTTCCCTCAATCATTTCAAGCTGTTGATTCGCAGTACGGCGAGATAGCAAAATGGTTATGCAGCGGATTGCAAATCCGCCCATCCCGGTTCGATTCCGGGTCTCGCCTCCAAATACCCGCCCGGGTGGTGAAATTGGTAGACACAACGGACTTAAAATCCGTCGCTTGGGTAAAACCAGCGTACCGGTTCGATTCCGGTTCCGGGCACCAGACGATAGCACCTGCTAACTTGTTCCGCAATACTTCCGCAAACTATGTGACAATACGGCCTAATTTATTCTTGATTAAAGCCTTTGCTATCTTCATTAGTGTACCCTCACCGAACTGATTAAGCGCGAGATTGACAGCCGAGCAAACCAGTCTGACATTGGCAAATGTGTAGCCTTGATCAGAATGAATCCGGTCGATACTTGGTGACCATGGCCGTATTTTTTTATTTTTGTAGGTCTCAAATGAAAATGCGATTCCGGTAAGTTCACATCTACCAGCGGCGCGCGTTGCTAGTTTCTCAATATCATCCGGCGTTATCAAAAAATCTATTCCACGTTTTTTTGCTGCTATCTTGCACCTCTTATATAAAAAAACAGCAAGCCAAGGAATATTTGTCCTGGCCTTTATATTTGGATATAAATTTTCTGCCTCAAGCTGCCTTTCAATTTCTATATGCCTTGAAAAAGCGGATGCCTTGTTCCGCCCTAGCGGTATTTCTTCTCGTTTGCCGTTTTTGTGTGTTCTTAGATAATAATAATATTCAATGCTGTTGCGCTTTCTGATGGTCATGCGCGGCGGCAAGTCGTTCTGTGATGTTCTTCCCATTTCAATGCTCCTTTGCCGGACGAAACTTCGCCGTGGTTTTGACGTAATCTTCCCCCACCATCCGCGCCAAGCGATGGCCTCGCCGGTGGATGCTGTTGGCGTAAGATTCCATGCCGCGCGCGGCACAGTAGATCAATTCCAGCACGTCCTTGCGCGTCTCCAGCGGCTGCCAATCTTCCGGATTGGTGTGGCCAGCCATGACCATCACGTCTTCCATCATCGCATCGCGGAATTGTTCATAGGCCACACGAGTCAACGCCCATGCGCGCTGGTTGATGCGCGTTTGGCGTTCGCCGGTGATAGCGGGTAGCGCCCTGGGTGCTGGTGGCAGAGCTGGCGGCGCACGCTTGGCCGCAGCCTTCTCCAGCGCGTGCTGTTCGAGCTGATCGAACGCCTCGATGAACTTCTCTGTCCATTGCGCAGCTTCCTTGCCGGTGAATTTGCATGCGAGAAAGGAAAATCCTTTGCGGGTGATGATATACATCGGACGTTTTTTGCCCTGTGCATCGGTATATCCAGCCAACTCAAAATTGAGGGCGCTAAATTCCGGTGAGCATTCCAGATTCTGGATTGTGCGAATCACGTTGTAATGCTGTTTGCCGAAACTCTTGGCAACGATGAGGCTGGTGGTGGTGGCTTTGCCGTGGACGAGCTTGACGGACGGTTTGCGGGATGGTGTGTTCATGATCTTCTGCTCCTTGTTAGGGATTCCACGATGACCGTGGGCGGCCAAGCGTTAACAACCGGCAGAAGTCGGCGGGCATATTTCCCTTGCGGGTCTTGTATTAGCCTCACGCTCGGCCATGAAAACATGGACGTAAAAAAACCACGACTTTCGGGCGCGGGGCTATCCGCTTCTGCATAGTGTTGTTAGCACCTGACGCGCACCATACCCGAAAGATTTGCTATTTGTCAAATCGCTCCTATTTTGTCGGACCTACTTTCTCCCCGCGCCTTCCGCGCACGTAGTGCTCGGTCATGGTGACGGTGGTGTGGCCAAGCTGCTTTTGAGCCTGGCGGATATCGCCGGATGATTCGGTCTTGTCGGTGGCGGCTTTGGCGCGCAGGTCGCGGAATTGGAAGGTGGCTTTGGCCACGCCGGCAGCTTCGCGTGCGGTATCGAAGTGGGCGCGCAGCATGGGATAGGTGTAGCGCTGACCATGGTCGTCCACGATCAGGTACAGGCTGCGGATCTTATGGCCGATCTTGCGCGCCAGGATGCGCTCGATGAGAATAGCCAGGTCGCCCTCGATGCGGATGCGCAGTTTGGTTTTGGTCTTGCCCTGGGTGATATGCAGCACGCTGTCGCGGAGATCGGCCTCGGTCATTTTGAGGACGTCTGCAGGGCGTTGACCGGTGAGGTAGGCCATATCCATCGCATCGCGCAGCGGTTGGCTTGCGGCCCCGTGTACGGCGATGTAAGTAGTCTCCTCGATGTAGATATCCTTGCGTCCGGTCTCTGAATAGCCCTTGATGCCCGCGCAGGGGTTGGGTAGGTCGGTGTAACCCCAATCCCTGGCCATGTTCCAGATGTGGCTGAATAAGGCCTTCTCGCGGTTTGCGCGGACCTTTGATGGATTGCGCCAGTCCATGTACTGCCGGACGTGGATAGGACGAATGCTGTCGAGCATTGCCGGCGGGTTGTCAAAAAACCGATAGAGGAATTTTAGTTCGGTGAGATTGTCCGCCTGGGTGCGGGGTGCTTTGCCAGGCAGGATTTCGCGAACGTAGCGCTCGGCTACTTTGCGGAAGGTCAGGAATGTTTCCGGCTGCGGTTGGTCGATCTGCAGTTCGGTCCACTTTTTAACGGCCAGCGCATAGTCGCTGCCAAGCGGGATCTCCTTGCGCGGTTTTCCGCCGGCATCGAAGTAGTAATGCACCTTGTTGCCACGCGCGCGTGCGCGCATCCTCGGCGGCAAGTTCAAATTGACGGTCGGTTTTCTTCCCATGCTGGACATACTACGCTCCTTATCGGCCGCCCTGCAATACGGCAGGCCGCCATGCCTGTTGGGTTGGTTGTTGCTCTGCCACACCTTCGACCGCCGTGCGTGTCACCACCGGCTTGCCGTGCCCATTGAGACGGAATGCGATGCCCATGGTGCGGAGCTGGGCGATCTGCCGCTCCTTGAGCGCAAAGCCGGTCAGGTCACGCAACTCGTCGGCTGTGAGGAAGAGCGGGTTGGTCATGGCTTCCCCCGCTTGAATTCGATCGCCCATACCCACGGGTTTACGTCCCATGAGCCGGGGCCGTTGATGGATTTCCAAAGCTGTTGATAAAGGCGTTGTGGCCATTTCAAGCGCCGCCCAGTGTCATTGCCTGATTCACCATCCAATGGCTTCCAGTCTTTATGTAGCAGAGCGTACATATCGCTGACGCCTTCGGCGAGTGCATCTTTATAGTTGATGTCCTGCACCCGCTCCACGCGCATGCTGAGGATCTCCAGCGTGATGCGCGACGCCCAGCGCGGCATGAAGATGCTGGGGTGGATCCTGCAGGGCGATTGGCTGGGCTGCCAGTGATATTTGCCCTCCTCATCCGTCTTTTCGCCAGCCTTGTCGCAATCGTCGCAGCATTGCAGCCAGTATTTTTCAAAGTCGTCGGCTTCGGGAACCTGCAACCATTCTCGCCGGCTGTGGTTGTCGGCCAGGTAGTCCACGGCGATCTCGCCCCCATCTTCATTCCATGCGCCGATGCGCCATGTCTCGCGCACCCATAGGCGGTCACCTGGCTGGCCGTATGGGCACGGTATCCGCTTCCCGTCGAACAATGCTGCATACACACTTTTTGTTGTTGGGTTGCACTCCTTGCAGAGTTTGCTGGATGGCTGCGGCTTCACTGTCCTCCGCGTTTGGGTCTTGCCTCCATCCAGCAGAGCACGCACCATCGGGGCGGAAAATAAAATTGGGCGTTCTTTGGTCATAACCAGCGGCATTGCGCCGTTGCCGCCATGGCGGCATCATCAAATACCGCCGGACGAAGTCCGGCGACCTTATTTGTTTTTCCGGGGTTGACCTTCACGCTGTTGCCTCCGCTGCTTGCGCAGCTTTCTTTTTTGGCGCGGATTTTTTCGCTGCAGGCGCAGCAGCGGTTGGGGTAGAAGCGGGTTTGGCGACTGCTTTTTGAACAGCCTTAACCTCGGCGATCGCGGCATTCCGCACTGCCTCGGCATCGACGCCTTGTATCTGGGCGATACGCAGCATGGTTTGTGGTGTCTTGCCATCTGCTCTTTTCAGCGCCCAGATATCGACATCGAGTTCGGATGCCATCTCCATCTCGAACACGATCAGGAAGTGAAAAGAGGGGTCCATATCCGGCAATCTTTTCTCGAAGGCCTCGGCACGCGCGTCATGGTTGGGTAGTGCGGCCAGGTCCGGCGCATGCCAGGCGATGAGGCCTTTGACAAGGTCGTTGTCATATCGCGCTCCATTGAATGTATCCTCGGCCAGTACGCGGAAAAGTTCGGGACGCATTTTGCCGGCGGCCAGATCGGCAGCGATGCTGGCGCGCAGGTCTTCAAACAGTCTGGTGCGGAAGGCGTTCTCCGCCCCGACGGCGGCTTTTTCTTTTTCCAGGCGCTGCTTGTCGGCTTTCGATCCGGACGAGGCGGCGCCCTTGAGCTTGATCTCGAAACCCGCTTGGCGCAGCGCTTTGGTGGCGGCCTCGATGCTGATGGTCTGGATGATCTCGCCTTTGTGGTGAGGATCTTCGATGAGGGTCTTTTGCACGGACGGTTTTCCATCCTGGGCGGTGAGCAGTTTGGTCTTGATCAGCGCCTTTTCCCAGGTGGTGCCCTTGGGATCGTTCGGGATGGCCTCGGTCAACAGGGTCATGCCTTGCTGCTGCAAGGAGTGATTCAGGCTGTAATTGCTATAATGCGGGTGAGGTATCATCTTTTTCGCTTCCTTGCCGGCGATCACCTTGTGGCCGTCGGCTGCGGCCTGTTTCTGGATGAGCAGGACGTGGGCGACTTTTTTAAGGCCGAAGCAAACGGTGTCCGTGCAGACGTTTTTACTTTGCACGTCGTCGAACAGATCCGGCTGGTTGCCGGTGAGCTTTGGGCAGGTGGCGCAAGCGCCGGCCTTGGGCAACAGCTCGGCATCCTTGGGCGACCAGGGCGCCTTGGCGAGATCCAGCATGAAATGTTCGTGGATATGATGCTTGGCCTCGCGGTATGACATGGCCTCGTCGCCGAAGCGCGGATGGGTGATCGCTTTAAGCGCTTCCAACTGCAATTTGTCGGTCGGGATGCGGGCGATCAACAGTGCGCGGGAGGCATCGAGCAGGCCGTCATAGAACGCCTTGCGCGCGTCATTGCAGAGTGTCAGCAGCTTGAGCCGGGCATAGACATAGGCGCGGCTCTTGCCGATCTCGGTGCCGAGATCCTCGGCTTTGCTGCCCAGCTCGATGAGGCGCTGGTAGCCTTCGGCTTCTTCCAGCGGATGCAGGTCGTCGCGCTGCAGGTTCTCGATCACCTGCGCATGCAGCACCTGCAGATCGGTGAGCTCGCGCACGAAGCAGGGCAGCTCGGTCAGTCCGGCCAGTTTGGCGGCACGGTAGCGGCGCTCGCCTGCGACGATCTCGTAGCGTGTGGCTGCCCGTTCGCGGTTCTGGTTTTTCTTGATCTCAGCGAGCGCGACTTTGACGCCGGCCATGTTTTTACTGTCGATATCGGAGGGCATTTCGGCCTGTCCGGCATGGATGCGCTCGGCATAGAGCTTGTCGGCCAGGGTGTAAGGCTCGGGGAATGGCCAGACGGCAGCCGGTCTGCCAGGCGCAGATCGAATCTCGCGCACCAACAGCGGCTGCAGCACGCCCTGGTATTTGATCGACTCGGCCAGTTCATTGAGCTTGGCCTCGTCGAAGCGTTTGCGCGGGTTGGTTGGCGATGGGGTGAGCAGTTCAATCGCGATGGTCTGGTTGATCGCTACTGCTGCGGATGGGGTGGGTGCGTTCATGCTTGATCTCCTTGGTGGTTATGTCGATACGTCTTGGTTAAATTGCCGCTGATCACATGCCCGCGATAACGCAGGATGTTGGATAACTCGGTGCGTTGGTGATAGCTGTGTGTGGATTGACGAAGCAAGCCGTAGTAACTGTTGGCCGTTTCGAATAAGTCCTTGGCATCGATGTCGCGCACCCGGCGCATCGCCTCATTGATGGTGCGTTTGCGCGTGACGCGGTGCCACGGCTTGATGACCTGGCCAACGAAGTCCACGCCGCGTTCTATCGGCTGCAGGATGGTCTTCGCCGGGTTGAGGCGAAGTCCAAGGTTCTCCGGCAGCCAGGCTTCTATGTCGGCGCGGACTTGGTTGAGCCATTGTGGCGATGGGTGCAGCAGCACCATGTCGTCCACGTAGCGGACGTAATGCCTGCAGCGCAGATTGTGCTTGATGTATTGATCCAGCGCATCGAGCAAAACGTTGGCGAAGAATTGCGATGACAGGTTTCCGATCGGCAGGCCGTGGCTCACGGGTTGATTGGTCAGGCGCTTGTGCGACGGCACCCGGTCCAGCAGATCAGGCGCACCGCGCAGTTCGAAGTTTTCGCGCGGATCGTGGAACAGTACCTGCTCGGTCAGCTGCATCCACCATGGTTCGGTGATGCGCTTGGCCAGTAGTTCACGCACGATGCGTTTGTCGATGCTGACAAAGAAGTTGGCGAGATCCAGTTTGAGGTAGTGTGCCGGCATGCTCCAGTTATGGGTGATGCTGCGGATCTTCGCTTCCAGCCGCTTGGCTCCATACAACGTGCCGCGCCCTGGGATGCAGGCGCAACTGTCGGCGATGAATCCGGCATAGAACCGGGGCGAGATCCGGTTGTAGAGCAGGTGGTGGACGATACGGTCGCGGAAGTCTGCCGCCCACACCTCGCGCGGCTTCGGCCGGGTGATGACGAAGCAGATGCTGCGACCGGGGCGATACGAGCCGCTGCGCAGTTCGTCGTCGAGCTGGCACAGGTTGTGTTCCAGATCGATCTCGAAGGCCAGGGAAGTCGGTTTGTTGCGTTTGTTGTTGCGGCAATCGAGGTAGGCTTGCACCAGCTCCTCGAAAGAAAAATCAGCATGGCCAACCGTATATTGATGGCCCAAGTTTTGATCTGCGAACGGGGCGCACGCGGAGCTCACAGCTCTTGTTGTTGTTGTTCTGGTTTCCGTTTTTGAAATTCTGATACCAGGCGTTGTTTGAGTTGCCGGCGTGCTGCGTTTATTCGCACTATCTATGTCACCCTGCCGACCTCTGCAGCCGGTCAACAAGGAAACTGCGCCAGACCTGCCTCGGGTAACTAGCCCGGCGGTATCTGTTGTGCGCATGTCGGTGGCCGCCTGATGATTCTCGGGGGCCAGCGGTGCGACCAGATTAAAAGTTCGTACAGTCATCGTGGCCTTGACCATCATGAAGCGGACGAATTTGCGTATTTGCGCCATCCAGTGGCCTGCTTGCCGATACTGTTGGTGAGTTTGATCACCTTGGCGTATTGCCCGGTGGAGATCAGCCGCTTATCTCTCGACAAGCGCAGCAACAGTTCGGCGACCTGCAACCGTTCGATCAAGGACAAGATATGCATGTCCTTCTCGCGTGCGCAATTGGCACGAAAGATGAGCACCAGAATGGCAATGCACTCCTTGCGGAGTTCTGCGCCGATCAATGCCTTGAAGTCGCGGGGCATGTTCTTGGCGAGATCCATGATGGCATCGAACAGGTCGTAGGCCGTTTTGTGTATCGTCAGGTCGGTATGGAGAGCCATGCTGAATAAATCAAATCGTTAAATGACTAATTACTGAATTCTCTGCGAACGGGGCGCACGCGGAGCTCACAGCTCTTGTTGTTGAAGTACTGGAGTCCGTTTCTGAAATACTGATACCAGGCGTAGTCTGAGTAGCCGGCGTGCTGCGTATTCGACCAGTAAGCAGCCTTCTGGAATTCCTCCGGCATGTGAGCGAGGAACATGGCCTGTTCGACGCGGTCTGGTAGATCACCACCGAGGTTCTTGGCCCAATCCATACCGTCGTTCCAATCTTTCTCTTCGTCGCCCGGCATCAGAAAGGTATGGCGCATCCGTCCGCTTGGTTCGATGATCGAGCCAAGGTAGCGTTCGCCCGGCCTCGCAGCGGGTATTGCGAACAAGGGTTTGCCGGGCTGGCCGAGGTGTCTTTCGAGCCAGGCACGGAAGAGTGCAGACGTATCAACAGTGAGCTTGGCTCCGTCGATTTCAAGGGTTGTAGTTGTGGGCATAGGTGGCTCCTGATTGATGAATGACTGAATTGGTTAAATGGGTTGTCTGCGAACGGGGCGCACGCGGAGCTCACAGCTCTTGTTGTTGTAGCTCTGGTGTCCGTACCCGAAACCCTGAAACCAGGCGTAGCCTGAGTAGCCGGCGTGCTGCGTGCTGGTCCAGTAGTATTCAAGCTCGAACGCTTCTTCGCCGCCCGCCTTGAAGGCATCCAGCATGGTCTGCACGGGAAATTCTGGCGTGTAAGGATAGGTGGGGGGCTCGGCGGACAGGTTGATGCCGGAGCGTGCATAGCACCAGTTCAAATCCGGGGTGGGCTTGAATGCGCGATAGCAGAGTTCCAGTTCGTCCTGGGACGGAATGTAGAAATCTGTTTGGTCATCGATATCGAGCCCGAGAACGAGTTTGGCCAGATCGCTGCCCGCATCGGCCATCGCTTGTGTGTTGGCCAGCCCGTCGTTGTAAGATTTTGCGCCCGGCACGTCGATTTCATCTTCATGCCACACGCCTTTAAGCTTGATTGATTTCTGGGATACGATGATGGCGAAGCGCTGACCGTTCAGATTGATCGCGCCGGCGAAAAATCCGCCCGGCATGGGTGTGCCGATTGAGGGAAGGGTGGGTTGGGTGATTGCGTTCATGGTGTCTCCTTTTGGTGGTTACTGCGTTGATAAAATTAATGCCTTCATGCTGTGATTCCTTCCTCGATTCGCCGATGCACTTCATTCAGTGCTGCGACGATCTGGCCGCGCGCGGCAATCTCCAGTTGTTCGTCGTGGATGTTGGCGGCAGCCAGCACGACGCGGATGCCTTCGCTATCGAAGGCCCACTTGCCGCGCAACAGGGCGCGTTTTTGGACGCGCAGCAGGGCTTCCTGCGCGAGTTTGATGGTGGGTATTGTTGCTGCGGCGATGCCCTGTTCAGCGAGGATCAGCGCGATGTTGAACGAGCAGGCCAATGTGCTCCACGCTTGCTCCGTGCCATGGCCGCGCAACAGAGCTTGAAGGCTGGCACGGTAGGCGATGCAGATATCGCGCTGCTGGTCTTCGGCCAATGGCATGCGCCTGGTGATGCAGGCCATCGGGTCGAGGTGCTGGCGAGGAGTACGTTTTCTCATCGTGTTATCCGTGTGCCGTGGCACGTTCCCATATCTCGTCGAGCTTCTCGGCCTGTCCCGTTGGGCCGGTCGTCAGCGAACGGCCTTGTTCCAGCCGGTTTTTTATCGAATCCAAAAACTGCACATCCCATTCGGTCAGCCGTGATTCGCGCGCTTCACAGTCTTCGATCATCTGCAGGTGTTCGCTCGCCGTATTTGTTGCACTCATTTTTTAATCCCTCTCCGTTTTCGTTCTTTCGCACCGCGTGGCGATCGGACTTCGATCGTCTGGCAACCAGCGAACGTTCTGCCCTCGCCATCCTCGTAATCGCTTTTCAAGCTGCACGGCGCGCCGAATACAAACGGCTGCCATGGGTGGTTCAATTGCTGCTCCGGAACCACGTCATGCGCCGGATACAGCACGGCGGCGAGGATGAGGATGGTCCGGAGCGTTTTCATTTACCGTCGCCCTGCGCCGATGCGGTTCCGCGCGTTGAACCAGGCCGAACGTCGCGGGAAGCCGAGCGCGCGGTACCTGAGATAGCGGCGCAGGAGATCCGGCAACAGGGCGATCAGATGGGCTTTTGTCCACCACCAACCGTCCGCGATGACGCCGAGTAGCCTGCGCAACCGGCTGCGTGCCGGGTGTAGCGGGATGACGTTGCTGCGGCGCGATGCAAAGTTGTTGAAGTTCATGTTGTCCCCTTGAAATATGTTTGCAGCCGGATACAAAGTTTTGCCATCATCACGCGCTGTGCTGGTGTGTTTGTAGGGCGCATGCGGTTTTTTATCAAGACCGCGCCGACCGCCACCTGGCAGCGATCAATTGAGCAAACGCATAGCACCGGGTCGGTGAATTGCCGCTTCAAGCAGCTCCATATTGAATTCTGGTTCATGCTGTAATACCTCCATGATTTTTGCGAACACCATATTGCGCAGACCTAGCGACATGTCTGCCCAGTCAATGCAATGCAATGCACCGAGCGCGGCTTTGTCCTTGCTGTTTAATCTTCCGCCTGTGATCTCAAGTGCTTCATTCAAGGTGCAGATATTAAAATGCTTACCTTCCATCATTTTCTTGAGTGCCAACAGGATGGCTTGCTTGTGGAATTCTTCAATCATGTTGGCTCCCTTAGTTGGCCCGCTTGGTGATCATGAAGAACGGCCCGCTGATCTGCGCGAAGTTCAGCGCGGTGCGCGCGGCCTTGATGCTGGTCGCCGCGATGATGTTCCAGGTGCGCGTGCCGCCGGCGTCGGTGATCTTGACCTGGTAGTGGTTCATCCGGGCACCTGCTCACGGCGTGCAGTGCGGAATACGGCGGGCATGCGATCCATAAATAAGGCGGCGAAGCCGTCGCAAGAACGCTCACATTCGGCAGCGCGATACTGCCCGAACCGCGGGCAAAAAATAACCTCAGTGCTTGTGTCCAGCACGTCGCGCGGAACTTCTGAATACCGGCAGTCTTTGCATTTCATGATCATTCCTCTCCTACGCGTGATGACGAATAATTGTTCGTGCCTGTTCGAGAAAAGTCGTCATTGATTGTCCGGCCTCGCCCTTGTCGATCTCCTGCGCGTGGTCATATACCGCGCGATATTGCTTGCGAAGCTGCTCGATGTTGTAGCCGCGTTTTTTGATGAGTTCGAGGCACTTTGCGCATTGATCTTCTGGCGCGGCGGTAAAAAAACTGCAAAACCGGGCGATGTTGTAATGCCCTTGCTTTGGATTCAACCCGCACAGCGATCGCTCGTTATTCATGCGTGCATGCCATGTGATGTTCGGTTTGTTTGCCATCGCTAGGCGTCCAGTCTCACGACCATCAGTTCGCCGGCCTTGGTCAGGCCAACGCTCCGGTGCGTGGCAAACTCGCCGTCGTGCAGCGCTTCCTGCAAGTCCATCGCGTGCCTCTGCCAGAACTCCGCACTCTCTGTGGCCGCCTCCAGTTCTTCGACTCGTTGATGAAGTTCGAACGCATGTTGGCGCAGGTGCTCAAGCTCCATTCGCTCCAACTTCCTCTGCAATGCTTTCAATTTCTTGTCCATCATCGCCCCCTGAATTTGCGTGCGCGTTTGCCAGATCACCCGATCCGCACCGCGCACTGAACCGGGAAGCGAAAGCATGGAACTCGCCGGCCCTTTGATTCGGGCGGGTTTGAAACCCGCCCCTACACCACAACCGCCGCTCGCTACACTTTTTCAACCCCTTGTAGATTGATGAAATGCGATTGGTGGTTGCGGTAGGGGTGAATTAAAGCACACTTTAAATTAAATAGTCAAGCATACTTTAATTTATGACATAATAAAAACCGCAGGGGTGTCCTGCGGCTTTATTTGGAGGTATGCGATGGAGCAAGAAAAAGAAAAAGCCGCGCAGTCGGCGGCTATTCAGGATGGGGTGAAGCAGGGTGAAGCGCTTAGGTCTTCTGACGTTCCCGATCGATCCAGTCTACAAACGGCTGAGTTTGTATTCCCGCCAGAGCAAGCGCGTGCAATTCTCGCTCTAGTTGAAGACAGCTTCGCTCGTCGTGGTTTGATATAGGCACGCTGATGCAGATCTGTGCATGAGCGACACTATCCGTCTCGTTGCCCAGGATGATCTTGTAACGGGCGGATAGGTAATTGCCGTGGCGCTCGATTCCGTCGAATTGATAGGTTGGTTTCATTTGCTTTGTTCGCGCCATCCATGCTTGTTCTCCAGACAATTTTGAATTTCCTGTCTGATGATTATTGGATTGCCGGCATACCCCATATTTGCGGTATATTGGGTTGCAACCAACTGGCAGTCATATCTGTCGCGCTCAAAGTCCTGTGCGTTTTTTGTTTCATGAATAAATATCTTTGGTGTGCAGCCAACTATAAGTACGGTTGATATAATGGCGAGACGAGCGAGCATGAGTTCCCCTTTAGAAATTGAAACACAACTGGATCTGTAGTTGTATCACGTTATTGATTGCCGTTGGTGCCTTCGCTTGGTTCAGTAAGCGTACGCCCAAATTTAGGCATTCTTGCTTGATCTCTAATATCCATTGGTTCCATCACTTTGAGTGTGTTTTTTTGGAATTCATTTTTTGCATAAACCAATATCTTCTCCCCCAGCCCGTCATTGATATACCACGGGCTAAAGCCAGAAAGATCAGCAAGCCCAAGAATACTTTCTGCGCGTAGCCAGTTCATTGGTTCAAGCGGGTCGAGCCAAGCATAAACAGCCTGCACGGTTACATTGCATTTATTTGATATATCGACCACTTCGTGGCCGCGTGCTTTTGCGACTTCCAGAGCCTCGATAACTCGGTCTTTTAATGTGCTCATGATAATTAGAAGCATATACGCACCATATTAAAGTGTGCTTGACCTGCTGGTTTAAAGTATGCTTTAATTGTGGCATGAGTGATTCTGAGGTTATTGATAAATTTGGCGGGACGAATGAAGTCGCGCGCATTTGTGAGGTTACTCCACAAGCTGTATCTCAGTGGCGTAACGATGGAATCCCGTCTGCGCGCAAAATGTATTTGAGGCTGCTTCGCCCCGACGTGTTTGGCCCAGCTCCATCCGAATCCACTCAAATTTCTGAGTCCGCATGATATGAAGCCTAATGAGTCTGATCTGTCTTTTTCCGATCTCCAAGAACGTTGGAGATCAGAGTTTGCAGAACTGGATCGTTTGAACCGGCAGTCCGCGCTTTCAGTGCCGCGATTTTCAGCGACGAGCGCATCAGCCGGTCGCGCCAATCGTTTTGGCCATTGTTCGTTTTGGCAGCCTCGATTCCCGCACATAGATTCATTAGTACGCGCCGTGGGTCGCTGGTTTCGGAGATGGTGCCGGTTATGATGGCCAGACTTTCTTCCGTCGCGCAGACCAGAGATTCGAGCTCTTTGAGGATATCTTCGTTGTTCATGGGCATTCCTTTCGTGATCGGGGGTTGTGTGAGAACTCCACTCTATCACGCTCGCGGATGCCCACCTTTTCCGGAGGCCGCATGATCCATAGCAAGGTAGCTCAGTCGGTAGAGCAGCGGCTTCATACGCCGAATGTCGCTGGTTCAAGTCCAGCCCTTGCAACCCGTTCTTGGCTACTGCCTTTTTGGCTGGCGCTGTTGGCCGCAGGCTTACGTCTGCGGCTTTTTTATTTAGGGTGAGGGTGTCGGTCTGCATGACGGCATCCTATTTTTTTAAACTTTTTTACGCACCCCTAGCGACCCCTAATTATTAGGGGTTGACAGGGGAGGGGAGGCGGAAATGAAAACGACACAAACAAAGCTGTGGTTCGATGATGAATTCGAGGCGCTGCAGTTGATGATCAGCAGCAGCCAAAAGACCTCTAAAGAACTGGCCTGTTTTTTATTTCCCCACCTCAAACCGGACTCGGCATATGCCCGTCTGCGCGCCTGCCTGAATCCCGATAAAGATGAGAGGCTCACCTTCGGGCAGATCATCGCCGCGATGAAATTCTGCGAGTGTTATGAGCCGTTGCTGTTTGCCTGCGATGAAACCTGCCATGCGCGCCCGGCACGTGTTTCGCCAGCCGATGAAGAGGTGAAGCTGGTGGAGGCGATCACCGGCGCAGCTGAGACCTTGAACAAGGCGATGCGCCAGCTTGAGTTGTTGCGCTCGCGTGGCTTGATCAAGGAGGTCTCATGATGCTGGCAACTACAATTAACGAAGCACTACGAGAGGTGGTGCAAGCATTGGGCGGCGCCAGGAAGGTCGGTGTGATGATGCGTCCTGAAAAATCTGCTAAGGATGCGGCCCGCTGGATCTCGGATTGTCTGAATGTCGAGCGCCGCGAGAAGTTCGATCCCGAACAGGTGATGTGGTTGTTGCGCGAAGGGCGCAATATCGGTTGCCACAGCGCAATGTATTTTGTCGGCCGCGAGGCGGGTTACGCAGTCGAAGCGATCGAGCCGCTCGACGAAATGGCGGAGCTGCAGCGGCAGTTCATCGATGCCAGCAAGGGCCTGTCCAAGATGGCCGAGCGCATCGAGTCCCTGGCAAAGATCACAACGGCGCGCACCAGCAGATGATGCTCGCCCCGTCAACAGTTTGCTGCACCCGCCCGGCTAACCGGCGTCTCCGGTGTCTCCTCCCTGCATTGTGGGCGCCGCGGGCGGTGTGCAGCACCTTTTTTCACAGCCCGTTATGACGGACGCTGTTTCCTATGAGCTTCCCTATCCCTTCCCGCCCGGCAAGGTATGGGCCGCGATCCGCTTTGGCACGGTGATGGACATGATCTACATGACGCTGCCCGCCGATTGCGATGTGCCGTTCAACGTGTACCGGCAGCGCTGCCGTGCGGCGTTGGCCAAGAGTGGCGAGGTGTGGTCTGGCGCGGTAGTCAATGGCCGTTTCGTGCCCGATTTCGAGACCACCGATATCCGCCACACCGGCGAGTGCAACACGGCGCGCGAGGTGGATAAGTGAGCGCCGCTATCGAATGCAATTTGTGCGTCGCGACAAGCGGCGAATACAACTGGGCCAACGTTTGTTGCCGTGCCCGTTTTGTGACCGGCCTGCCCGGCATCGATTGGCGGCGCGCTTGGATGGAACGCTGGAAGTCGCGTGAGATCCCGGATTTTTATGAGGCGATCGAGCTGGCCGTGAAGACACGTTGGGCCAATAAGATGGGTGCCGCCAATGGCTGACAAACCGCGCTCAGTGTGGACGCCTATACAGCCCATCCCGGACGATGTTCCGGTGGCGCGGGTGCGGCATCCGACGCGCGGCGAGCCGCTGCGGGTGTTCTTTTACCAGGATGCCGAAGGCCGGCCGCTCGGACGCATCTGCCGGTTCACCACTTCATCCGGCGAAGCGGTGCATCTGCCGCTCACCTGGTGCCAGGATCAGGATGGCATTCGGGGTTGGCGCTGGATTCAGTTTCAGCGCTTCAGGCCGATGTTCGGCCTGGATAAATTGGCTGAATATGCCGCCGATCCGCTGGGTTTTGTGGTGATCGTGTTCGACGAACATGAAGCCGATTGGGCCAGGAAGCTGCTGCCGTCCGGGTGTTGTGTCGTGTCGTGGCCGGGCGGCTTGCGCAAAATCGACGAGGTGGACTGGTCGCCGCTCAAGGGACTGAGCGTGGTGATCTGGCCGTCGCGCACCATGGATCGCGTAAAGGTTAAGCGGGATGCGGATGAGGGTGGCGTAGTTCTGCCACGCGAGCGGCAGCCGGGTTGGATGGCGGCGCTGAAGCTGGAAAAAATCGCGCTCAGTTATGGCTGCAAGGTGTTGTGGATCGTTGATCCTTTTGCGAATGACCAATTGCCCGAAGGGTTCGGCCCTGCGATGGCGGGCATGCAGGACTGGGATGAAAAGCGGGTTTTGGATTTTATCTTCTACCACGGCGCAAAAGGTCTGGGCACCGACGCTGAGCAGCGCCTGCGCAAGCTCACCGGCGAGCGGGTCGCTTCCGATCCGCCCGTCGATGAGGCACAGCCCGCACCGGACGATGACAAATGGCATCTCAACCTGCTGACCAAGCACGGCGAGGTGCTGCCGTGCCTGGCGAACGTGCATGACATCCTGGCAAATTCGGAAGCGTGGCGTGGCGTGATCGCATTCGATGAGTTTGCGCAGCGTGTCGTCAAACTCAAAGCCCCGGTCTATATCGGCGGAACAATAGGCGAGTGGGAATCGACCGATGATTCGCGCACCGCGATGATGCTCTCACGCCTGTTCAAATTCGCACCTTCGTCCGCGCTGGTGACAGAGGCCGTCGAGGTGATCGCGCGCGAGAACGGATTCCACCCGGTGCGACGCTGGCTGCGCACGCTCAAATGGGACAACGTGCCGCGCGTCGATGACTGGTTGTGCGACTACATGGGCGTGCCCAAGACCGAATATTCGATGCGCGTGGCGCGCTGGTATCTGATGGGCATGATCGCGCGCGTGATGGTGCCGGGCAAGAAGTTCGATTACTGCCTGGTGCTGGAGGGCGTGCAGGGCCGCTTGAAGAGCAGCGCACTGGCCGTGCTCGGTGGTGAGTGGTTCGGCGATACCGATATCAACCTGGACAACAAGGATTCGATGAGCGCGCTGCGCGGCAAGTGGCTCTATGAGTTCCAGGAGATGGGTTCGCTGGCCAAGCATGAGGCTAGCAAGCAGAAGAGTTTTATCTCGCGCCAGGTGGACGAGTTCCGTCCGGTGTATGGCCGGCGTGAGATTCGTTGTCCGCGCCAGGTGGTGTTCGCCGGCACTACCAATGATTGGGAATGGAACAAGGACCCGACCGGAGGGCGGCGATTCTGGCCGGTCGCCGTGGACAATGATGTGCACGTCGAGGGGTTGCGCGAAGCGCGCGAGCAATTGTTCGCCGAGGCGCTGGTGAGGTTCGAGGCCGGTGAGCGTTATTGGCCCACCTCGGCGGAGCAGCGCGAGTTCTTCGACCCGGAACAACTCAAGCGCGAGCAACAGGATTCACTGGTGGATGCCCTGCATGACTGGGTGTATCAGCAATTTAAGGAGTTTTCCATCGCAACGGCCGCAATGGATGGGTTGAAGATGGATGCGTCGAAATTGACGCGCGATCTGCAAACGAGAATTGGCATTTCATTGCGCAAGCTCGGGTGCGCGAAGGTGGAAAAACGCAACGGCATGACTCGCTTTTGGTACCAGCCGCCAGAGAAAACGGCAAAGTCGGAAAGCAGCATGCTCGCGCAGCAATCATCGGGAGACGAACATGACGCGTTCTGACCCCCGAGGTATGGAAGGTATGGCAAGGTATGGAAGGCTGCAAGCCGCGCCGGTGGCCGATGTTCCATACCTTCCATACCTTCCATACCTATGTCCTCACGTGCGTGAGCGTGCGCCCGCGCATATACGCGCGCGCGTGCGTAATCACATTTACGTCTGGAAGGTATGGAAGGTATGGAAGGTATGGAACAGGGCCGGTTTTATTGGCTTGCAGGGTTCCATACCTTGGCTTGAGGTATGGAAGGTGTGGAAGGGTGGCTCGCCATGCTGACTATAAAGATCGAGGGTCTGGAAGAACTCAAGCGCGACTTGAGCGATATCGGGTTTAAGCAGATCCCCTTCGCTGCAAAAAACGCGCTTAATTCGACGGCCAAGCTGGTCAACCAGGCATTGCAGGATGAGATCAACCGGGCTGTTGATCGGCCTAACCCAGCAACTCGGCAAGCCATGTTTGTGTACGAGTATGCGACCAAAGCCAATCTTCGCGCAGAGGTCGGGTTGAGGGACGGTGTCAGAAAGTCGGCTCGCAATTCATTGGGGCAGTTGGCAGGTACGCAAGGGAAGGGATCAACCATGCCAGACCGTTACCTGAGCGCGTTGATCGATGGTGGTACGCGCGTGAGCAAGCGATATGAGCGAGCCCTGCAAAAAGTCGGGGTGATGCCCGCCGGAATGTACGGTGTGTTTGCCAAGCGCAGCAATGCACTCGATCAGTATGGCAATCTGTCAGGTGCCAAGATCGTGCAGATACTCTCGTGGTTCAAGGCGTTCCCTGAACAAGGCTATCGCATGAACCGCAAGAACACGACCAGGTTGATCAAGGGGAAGGGAATGAAATGGGGGTTCGCCTACTTCCGCGGTGGACGTAACACCGGATTGCCTGATGGGATATGGGAGCGGCATTACCCGAACGGTCAAGCAGGTAAATCATTCGTGCGTCCCATCATCCTGTTCGTCGGAACGCCGTCATACGGCAAGCGTATCCGCTACTTCGAGACAGCCAGCGAAACCATTGATAGGGTGTGGAACATCGAGTTCGACAGAGAGTTTGCCAGCGCAATGAGGACGGCGAAATGAGCGCATCCAATGAAGCGCCAGTAGTTATGTGTTGCGCAACAAGTAGCATACAACCCATTGAAACGAAAGGTACTCCCGCAGCTTTCCCGATACGGGTGATTAGTACCTTGTGTGTGCTCTAGTCATGAGTTTTTACTAAGGGGGTTGTAAGGTGTTGAGTCAACAGGATATTGCAGATCATCTTGATTTAAGCCAGCAAGCTGTAAGTGAGCTTCTGGAGCAGATCAATTTAGATTGGAAAACTGTTGAACTGGGTGATATTCGTGTTGCATATATACGCCGCTTGCGAGAGCAGGCCGCTGGCAGAGGTGGTGCGAACGTGGGTGAACTGGCGGCCGAGCGCGCAAGGTTGGCCAGTGAACAGGCCGACAAGGTGGCGATGCAGAACGCCGTCACGCGCGGCGAGCTGGCGCCGGTTGCGCTGATCGAGGAGGTACTGACCAAGGCGGCGTCGAAGGTTGCCGGCGTTTTGGATGCAATACCTGGGATGGTGCGCCGTCGCGTTCCTCAACTTACGGCTGATGATATTGATCTGATCGCAGGAGAGGTGGCGAAGGCGCGCAATACGGTGGCTGCGATGTCGTTATCAGACCTGAATGATGAGGCGACCGTCGAGGATGATGCCGTTGTTGTTGATCAAATAATGGGTGAGGCTGCCTGATGGATCTATCCGAGCACACTCGTTTCATTCTCCCGACGCTGGAGCAACACCTGGCGCGAGGGATGAGTGCGTTCGGGGTGCCGCCGCCGATGACGCTGGACGAATGGGCGCGGGAGCATTTCTATCTGTCCGTCGAATCGTCCTATGTTGAGCAGCGGTGGACGCCGTGGTGGTTCCAGCGCGCGATCATGGCGTGTATCAGCAACGACGATATCCGCGAGATCATCTGGCGCAAGTCGGCTCGCGTCGGATATACCAAGATTCTGCTGGCGGCGATGGGCTACTTCGCGCAACACAAGCGGCGCAACCAGGTGTTGTGGCAGCCGACCGATGATGACCGCGACGAGTTTGTCAAGACCGAACTGGACCCGATGCTGCGCGACGTGGCGGTGATGGAAATGGTGTTCCCTGCCTACCTGAAACGCGACAAGGACAACACGCTGCAGGCGAAGAAGTTCCTCGGCAGCATGGCGCACATCAAGGGCGGGAAGGCCGCGAAAAACTACCGGCGGCTGAGCGCGGACGTGGCGATGCTGGACGAATACGATGCGTTCGATGCGAACATCGAGAAGGAAGGCGATCCCGGCACGCTGGCGGCCAAGCGCGTCGAGGGCGCGACCTTTCCCAAGATGGTATTCGGCAGCACGCCGAAGCTGAAGGGTTTTTCCAACATCGAAAAACGCGAGCGCGACGCGGACATTTTCCTGCAACCCTGCATTCCCTGTCCGGAGTGTGGCGGCTACCATCCGCTGGTGTGGGGCGGCAAAGAAGAGATGAGCGGTTTCAAGTGGCATGACGACGATCCCGAAACCGTCCGCCACTTGTGTCCGCACTGCGGCGCGCTGATCTCGCAGGCGCAATACCTGGGCATCGACCTGGACACGGCCGGACGCTATCAAGCCGATGATGGCACCACGCTGGACAACAAGGGCATCTTCCGCAACCCGCAGGGCGAGATCATTCGCCCGCCGGCGTGCGTCGCTTTCCACACCTGGAGCGCCTACAGCCCGAACGTATCATGGGCCGGCATCGTGCGCGAATTCATTGCCGCCAACCGTGAAAGCGGCGAGGGCAAAAAAGAAAAGCTACAGGCCTTCGTCAACACCACTCGCGGCGATTACTGGGCCGAAGAATACGAAAAGACCGACGAGAACGAACTGCGCGCGCGCGCCGAGCCGTTCCTGCTGGAGCGCGTGCCGCGCGGCGCAGTGCTGCTGCTGGCTGGGATCGACACACAACCGAACCGGCTGGAGTGCGGCGTGTGGGGTTATGGGCGCGGCTGCGAAATGTGGACCGTCGCGCACCGCATTTTTTTCGGCAACCCGGACGAGGAGGAGGTGTGGGCGGATATGGACGAATTCCTGTTCGAGACCGAATTCATGCACGCCAGCGGATCCCGCCTGCGCATCACCGGCGCGGCGATCGACACGCGCGGCCACAACACCCACGCCGTGTACAACTGGGTAGCCAAACATAATCGCCGTAAAGTGTTCGCCATCGGCGGGCGCAGCGGGCGCGAGAAACACATCAAGGACGGTGCCAGCAAAGTAGATATCGACTGGAAGGGGCGGCTGCGCAAAAACGGCCTGGTGCTGTGGTGGGTCGGGACAAACCACGCCAAAGACCTACTGCATGGCCGCTTGCAGATTACCAAGCCGGGCCCCGGCTACGTCCACTTCAGTAAAGAACTCAGCGACGAATGGTTCCGCCAATTCACCGGCGAAGCGCGCACCACCCGCCGCACCACGCGCGGCGAAGAGTCCTCCTGGACAGCGATCAGGAAGCGCGTTGAGGCCTGGGACTGCGGCGTGTACACCATCTGGCTGGAGACATATTTCGATCTGCATAAAAAAAGCGCGAAATTCTGGGATGATCTGGAAGCCAAGGTGCAGCCGCTGATGGCAGACCTGTTCAGTCAGCCCAAAGAACTGACGCTGGACGAGCTGGTCGCCGGTGTGCCGAGCAAAATGCAGACGCCTGTACCCAGCCGCGCCGCCAAACCTGGCGCAGCGCGCAGCAGTTTCGCCACGGACGATTGGGCGCAAAGGGGATTCAAGTGAGCGGTGAAGCGTTGCTTAGATTTGTCCTCAAAGCCGTTCAACATGCGATCGGTGAAAACTCATTCAGTGACAACTGCGCCGAGCAGATCGAGCAGCAATTGCGCTGGCCGGTCGTTGAACGCTGGGCCATCATTGATCGTCAACAGGATGGAGGATGTGAAGTATATGTTGCAAAAATAGATTGCCTGGCGCGCAAGGAAGAAGTGCTGAAAGATTTTAATGGGTGCAACAGGACAGAAGTATGCGCCAAACATCGCATCAGCAAGGCGCAATTTTATCGGATGCTAAAAGGAGAATGAAAATGGCCGGCAAGTATCAGGTTAAAAAACAGTCTCATCTTCCCCCTGTAAATGAGACAGCCGCCTCGGTAAATTCGGCAAACCTGAATGCGCCCTCTCCTCAATCCTCTCCCGCAAGCGGGAGGGGAGGCGAACGAGAGAAGCATAAAACCATACAAGGGTTCGCCGATGAGCACTGCTACCGAGATGCTGGCCAAATATCTGGTCGCTGAAACCGCGTTATTGGAGGGCAAGGAAGTCAGCTTTGGCGACCGGCGCCTGCGCATGGAAGATCTGCCCGCCATCATCGCCGGGCGAAAAGAATGGGAACAGCGCGCCGTTGCCGAAGTCGCACGGGCCAACCAGGCGCCCACCATCGGCGGGCTGACGATGTCTGTGGCCAGATTCGATAATCCCGTATGAACCGCGTCGAATTGAACCCACTGGATCAACTGGTCGCCTGGCTCAGCCCGTCCGCCGGGTTGCGCCGCATCAACGCGCGGCGCGTGCTCAGCCAGTACGAAGCAGCCAAGCCGTCGCGGTTGCGCAAATTCTCCAAAGACCAGCGCTCGCCCGATCTGCAAGTGCAGCAGGGCGCGGTGGCATTGCGCACACTGGCGCGCAACCTGGAACAGAACCATGACATCGCGCGCGGCGCATTGCGCACCTTGGTCAACAACGTGGTCGGGCCCACCGGCATCGGCATCGAGCCGCAGCCGCGCAAGAAAGACGGGAGCATCCATACCGACTATGCCAAGGCGCTGCGCGATGCGTGGCGCGACTGGTGCCTGTGCCCGGAAGTGACGCAGCGCCACCACTGGGCCAAGGTGCAGCGCATGATGGCCGCGAGCTGGTTCCGCGACGGCGAAGTCTTCACGCAATCATTAACCGGGCCGGTGCCGTTCCTCGACCACGGCACGCGCGTGCCGTTCTCGCTGGAGATGTTCGAGGCGGACATGGTGCCGATGGATTATCACGATCCCGGCAAAGGCATCCAGCAGGGCGTGCAGCGCAATAGCTGGGGTAAGCCCACCGGCTTCTGGGTATGGAAGACCTTCCCAAATGGCAGCTTGACGCTCACCCGCTCCAACGATCTCAAATACATCGACTCGTCGCGCATGCTGCAACTCGCTTCGGTGGACCGCATCGGCCAGATGCGCGGCGTATCCGGATTCGCCAGCGTCATCACCCGGCTGGAAGACATCAAGGACTACGAAGAAAGCGAGCGCATCGCCGCCAAGATCGCCGCCGCGCTCACCGCCTACGTGCGCAAGGGCTCGCCGGATATGTACGACCCGGCCACCATCACCGACCGCGACGCGGAAGGCAACGCATTGCCGCGCGAACTCAGCCTGTCGCCCGGCACCATCATCGAAAATCTCGGCATGGGCGAAGAGATCGGCCTGATCGATTCGAACCGCCCTAACCCGAACGTCGTCACCTTCCGCCAGGGGCAGTTGCGCGCTATTGCCGCCGGTCTCGGCGCCAGCTATTCCAGCCTGGCGCGCGACTACAACGGCACCTACTCCGCTCAGCGTCAGGAGCTGGTCGAGCAGTGGATCCACTACGCCGTGCTCACCGACGAATTTGTCGGCCAATTTGTGCAGCCGGTGTGGCAGCAATTCGTGCTGGCCGCGCACCTTTCCGGTCAGGTGACCATGCCCAGGGACCTGGAGCAATACAGCGAGGACGATTGCCTGTACGTCGGGCAATCCATGCCGTGGATCGACCCGCTCAAAGAAGCCAACGCCTGGCATCAATTGGTGCAGGATGGCTTCGCGTCCGAAGTCGAAGTCATCCGTAAACGCGGTGGGAATCCGCGCGATGTCATCGAACAGATCGCCGCATTTCGCAGCGAAGCCAAAGCGAAAGAGCTGGTGTTCGGTTCCGACCTGGCCAACGAACAGGCGCCGCCCGCCGCGCCCTTGCCGGTGGATACGTCTGCACAAGATGCTGTCGAATGAACACCTACATCATCCCTAAAGCAGGCCGCACCTACCGGCAATACGTGGACTACTGCATATCTCTGCGCGCCTCGCCCTTGCCCGTCAATGAATCAACAACCATTTAATAAAGGAGAATCAAAATGCAAATAAAAGTATTCCACGACCCAATATCACCTTCTGGCGAGGTGCTCGCACGGGAGGCCGTGCTTAACTCGGACGATGCCTTGATGGTGATTGCATTCTTCGAGCTGAAGCAAAAGCAGGGAACTTTACCGCAGGGCGCAATCTCTGCCGCGATGATCTTTGACGAGCTTATCAGGCGCAAGATCATCTCCAGTCTCAAGCCGCGCGCGAAGGTGCAGCTTAGCAAGCTGGTTGCGCAGGACGAGGAGCAGAAGTTCACAGAGAACTTCCTGACTGGCGGAGAAGCCGAAGGCTGGCTGGTACGCAAGGGCGTGAAGATAACAATTCACGGTCTTGACGGCGATGTTGTGTTTGCTATCAAACAGGAACCAGGCCGGTATTGCCGACACTGTGGCGAAAAGTTGGTGGACGACGGTGACGGCAAGGCTGCTCGCAAGCATGTGACCGAGAAGCACGTGGGGAAGACATCCCCCGATGCGGAAAATCCTTCTGGCTACGTTATGCAGAACTACTACAACTGTGCGCTGGAGGTGAATCATGGCTGATCTCGTATTCAACATTGCCAAGGGACGTGTGGCGGAACTCTACAATCGCGTGGACTTGAGCGACCCGACTAACGCCGTGCTGGTAGTTACAGCGTGGGTAATTTCGGCTACGGACGCGGCCTGTATTGACGCTGACGACCACGCCGCGCTTGAAACCATTGCCAACGTCGCCGAAGCCACCAACAGCGGCTATGCGCGCAAGGTGCTGACCGATGCCGACATCGTGGCTTTCGCGCCGGACGACACCAACGACCGCGTTGACCTGGATATTCCAGACCAGACCTGGACTGCGGTATCTGCGGGGAGCAACTGGACCGACCTGACCATCAGCTATGACAGCGATTCTACTGCTGGCACGGACGCGAATATTGTTCCCTGCACGCAGCACGATTTCGTTGTTACCCCGAACGGCGGCGATATAACCGCACAGATCGCGGCAGCAGGCTTCTTCCGCGCAAGCTAAGGTTCGGTGACTAACGCGGGGGGGAACTCTTAATGGATATGTCGCTAAGAGCGGCTCTTGCTGGGCTGAATGGTTTACCTGGGGCTGCGGGTGCTCCAGGTGCTACTGGAGCCACAGGAGCTACCGGAGCGGATGGCGCTGTTGGCCCTGTTGGCCCGCCAGGCCCGCCAGGAGAGGGCAGTGGTAGTGGCTCAACTACATTCTCAATCAACGTATCAGCTTACGGCGCAGTTGGTGATGGCAAATGGTTTTTTGATTGCTCCGTTACCAGTGGCAGCGATATTGCCACCGCTCCGTCAGGCACCTTTGCTGTCGGCGATGTTGGCAAGATATTAAACGTCGCTTATCACAGCACCGCACCCGGCGGGTTGAGTAAAGATGCCTCGTTCAACACGACCATTGTAGCGTTCGTTGATAGTGCTCACGTGCAGATGGCTATATCGTCAACGATTAGTGATACTACTGCGCAGTTCGTATTTGGCACTGACGATGGGGCAGCTATTATTGCGGCGGTTGCTGCAATGAACGCATCTCCAGGTATTACGCGCGTTGATTTTGATAATAGAATTTATCTCTCCACTCTGACAATCAGTCTGACCACATCCTACAAAGGGCTGGCGGGTGCGGATATTGGGGTAGGTAGCCTGTGGGGATATTATCCATACTATTACGCACCTAGCGTCATTGCGGACAACCACGCCACAGGAACGATGCTGGTGTATGTTGGTGCGCCGCAGTCGATTCGGTTCATCTCTGTAATCGGAAATACTACGCAGGACATCTGGGGTGCCTTTCTACATAACCTATGCGTTGATGGACGATTCAGAGCAGGTTCGGTAATTTACGAGGCCGCGACAGTTACCTGCGATTATAAAAATATAGTCGTGCAGGCTAAAGATGTCAGCGACATCAGATTTGCCTGGCATTGTGAATCACTGACCCCTAATTCAGCTGATTACCCTAATCCTGGTTTCTCGCGAATCAACTGCGTTTATGCCAATAGGTATACCCGTTGCAGAGTGGTTGGCACGTGGTTGCTAAGTGGCGCAAGCGCAAGCTACGGAGGGACTAATACATGCTTCTGCACCTTTTATAGCTGCTCTTGGTCAAATTTGGAAATTTGGGCGGCAGACGACAATCAATTCTTTGGCTGTTTTTCTATTGGCGGTAGCGTTACCTTTGACAGCGCCAAGAAAGGTGCAGCAGGGAAGCCAGTAGAGACGTGTACATTCTATGGCTTACTGGTACAAGGGACAGCAGGCGGGGCAGGTATTGTTGCCAATGGTAGCAAAGTTATCGGGTGCAGGATTTATGGGTTGAGTGGAACAGACAATCCAATCAACGTATCTGTTACCAGCGGTGCCGACTTGTTCTACGATTATCTTGGGTCAGCCCTTGGCGGGGCAATACCTCATGACCGAGTTCCCGCGTTGAAAGTGGTAGGCGATTATTTCATGCTTACCGAAACCGCAGACGGGATATTAAGCACTGCCGCGCTTGGCGCTTATGCAGGGAAGATCAAAATCTCCGTTGGCGGCGTGACCAAGTGGATACCGTATTATGACAACTAGATTTTATCTGCCGGTTGCTGGCTCAGCGCCTTCCGCACCTACCGTTAGCACGGGGTGGGCGTATAGCGCCCCTGCATTCGCACGTTATCCAAGCGCATTTACTAAAACTGGATCAGGCGGCGTCGCTCTTGTTAATCAGGTCTGGCAGGGTACCACTGATGACATCGGCTACCAGTGCCTGCGCCAGTGGGTGTCACCGCCACTGGATGTTAACCAGACCATATCGGGCACAGTAGCGGCTGCGATTATAGTCAGAGAAAGTTCCACGCTCGCCGATGCGTATCTTGCGGTTGGTGTACGTGTCATGGTAGGCGACACAGACACGGTTAGAGGTGTCTTACGTATTCCGCTAGTTGCTGACATCGAGGCAACTACCACTGGGGCAACGCGCATCGTCAATAACGTTGCTCATACCACAGTTAACGCGCTGGCCGGTGACAGAGTTGTAATTGAGCTAGGGCACCGATTCGTAACGCCGGCGGCAGGCGCTAGTGCTGATTTAGCGATAGACAATCAGGACTATACCGATCTACCGTTAACATCAGGGGGTGGTTCTGGCACCGAGTGCCCGTGGGTTGAGCTTTCAACCACCATTACTTTTAACGATGGTGCGCCGCCGCTAGGACAAGCAACAGAAACCGACACCGCGCAAGTCATCACCCTAAGCGAAAACGCTATCCGCGATGTCGCGCAAGCCAGTGAAGCAGACACCGCGCAAGTTATCACCACGGTTCTCGGCGCGCTAACTATCGCAGTCGGGCAAACAACCGAAACAGACCTTGCGCGCCCGATTGCAGCGTTGCAGGGCGTCACCCTTGTTATCGGGCAGGTTGCAGAATCAGACTTGGCGCAGTCCATTGCCGTGTATAGCGCCACGACCATCGCGATTGGTCAGGTCACAGAGTTGGATGTTGCGCAGGTTATCCTGGAAGCGTACTCCAATCAGCCGCTCGGCGTAGGGCAAGTGACCGAGACAGATGCCGCACAAACAATCTCATCGCCCACTCCGATCACAATTGCGCTGGCGCAAGCGTCCGAGATAGATTTGTCGCTGGCAGTCACGCTCTACGCAACAAGGACAATCTCGCTGGGGCAGGTAAGCGAGACGGATATTGCCAGAGCGATTACCGTGGTATTCGGAGTCACGGAAACGTGGTCGATCAATCTCGAACATCCTACTACCGGACTGGCGCTGACCGGATTGGGAAATAACGTGGTCAAGTTCGAGGCGTATCAGGAAAGCACGGTGGAGTGGTTCAACCCAGCAACCGGCGCACTGCAAGCAGCACAGCCAACACCGCTGGCGCTACTGGAAGATATCAGCGGGAGACATAACGGCAGATACGCTGCCGCAACGACCATCGGCGCTTTCAACACCTGGATGGTGCTGCATATCTATTGGGATTACGATGCAGAGGATGGGCGCGGCTCGATACGGCGGCACGTTTGGTCGCGGGCTTATTACAACGCAGGAGTTGAGTTGCTGTCCGGGCTTACGGCGGGGCAGGCTGCTAGCCTAGCTGCAATAGAACTGGCAACAGATACCATTGAAGCAACCGTGGAGGCGTTGCCGAGTGCGCCGCAGAACGCCCAGGCCGTGCGCACCGAACTCACCACTGAACTCGCCCGCCTGATGGACATGGCCAAGCAGGATGGGGTTGTCGCCGGCACGCCGGTGGTAATCACGCCGACCTCGCGCACCGCCGGGGATGTGTCGCAGACAATCTCTGAGGTGGGCGGAACCGTCACGGTGACGCGCACATGAGCCTGAATGCAAGATCGATCGCGGTACGGGGGTTTGGGTATGGCGCGCTGGCCGTGGCGACTGCCGGTTTTATTTTAGATATCGTTGTTACTCCACCGATCGCGCCGTCAACCACAACCAGTGGCGTCGTCATCACCCGGCGTGATCGCCGCCATCACCCGAAATGGAACGAGCTTTATCGATAGCGGCGCATTTTCATCCTGCATCCTGCCTTAAAAAATAGTCTCATCTTCCCCCTGTAAATGAGACAGCCGCCCCGCGACACTGCGCACACTCAACATGTGGAGTGTGCGTCATGCCAGCAACCCGGTCCTCAGTCCTCAATCCTCAATCCTCTTTGAAGTGGTACAGCATCCGTGCCCGCGCACCTGTTGCGCAGGGAGCCAAATCCGCCGAGATCCTGATCTACGGCGACATCGGCGAAAGCTGGTATGGCGATTCGGTGCTGGCTAAAGATTTCGTACAGGAACTGATGGCGCTGGATGCCGACGAGATCACGGTGCGCATCAACTCGTTCGGCGGTTCGGTCTCGGACGGCATCGCAATTTATAACGCCATCAAGCGCCACAAGGCGGCCACGACCGTGGTGATCGACGGCGTCGCCGCCAGCATCGCCAGCCTGATCGCGATGGCGGGCGACACCGTGGAGATGGCCGAGAACGCGCTGCTGATGATTCATGCGCCCTGGGGCATGTCGATGGGCAACAGCGCCGACATGCGCGACTTCGCCGACTATCTCGACACCTGGGCCAGCGCGATGTCCACCAGCTACGCTGCCAAGACCGGCGGCACTCCGGAAGACATGCTCGCGCTGCTCACCGACGGTGAAGACCACTGGTACACCGCCGATGAGGCGCTGGCCGGAAACTTCGTTAATTCTATCGTCACGGCCATGCCCTTGGCCGCCAGTTTTGATCGCACGGCACTTGCCGCGCGGTTCAAATCCTTGCCGGGTTCCGGCGGGGCAATCAATGCGGCAGCCGCCGCAGCAACCTCCAAGGAGATCAACATGCCTGATGTAATCCAAACGGCGGCAATCGCAACCTCTGCCGCCAGAACCGAAGCTGAAATCCAGGCCGCCACGCTGGCCGGAGAAGCCCTGCGCCGCAGCGATATTCAAACCGCTTTTGCCAAGTTCAGCGGCGTCGAGGGCGTGCCCGCTTTGCTGGCCACGTGCAGCAACGACGTGACCTGTACTGCGCAGAGCGCCAACACCCAATTGCTGGCACTCCTGGGCAAGGGGTCTGCCCCGATCGCGGGCGGTTATGTCGTCTCGCTGGAAGACAGCCGCGACAAGTTCCGCACCCTGGCGATGTCGGCCATCCTGGCCCGCGCCGGTATGGAAAAAGACGACCGCAGCAATCACTATCGCGGCTACTCGCTGATGGACATGGCGCGCGAATGTCTGGCCCAGGCGCGCATCGACGTGCGCGGCAAGAGCAAGATGGATGTAGTGGCCGCCGCCTTCACCTCCACCAGCGACTTCCCGCTGCTGCTGTCCAATATCGCCGAAAAAGCCATGCTGAAAGGCTTTGAGGAATCCGAAGAGACCTTCCAGAAATGGTGCTCGGTCGGCACGCTCGGCGACTTCAAGGTCGGCAAGCGTCTCGATCTCAATTCCTTCCCTGCGCTGGACAAGGTGCTGGATGGCGCGGAATACAAATACGCCACCGTCGGCGAACGCGGCGAGACCGTGCAGCTCGCCACCTACGGCAAGCTGTTCGCGCTGACCCGCCAGACCATCATCAACGACGATCTGGACGCCTTCAGCAAGATCCCGATGCGCATGGGCCGCGCCGCGATCCGCACCATCGGCGATCTGGTCTATGCGTATTGACCGGCAACCCGAACATGGCGGACGGCGTGGCGCTGTTCCACACCGCCACCCACGGCAACCTGGTCGGCACCGGCACGGTGCTCAGCACCGCCAGCACGGATAACGTGCGCGTCGCGATGGCTCGGCAAGCTACCGGCGGCGGCCCGCTTAACATCCGCCTCGCGCATATCATCACCCCGGTCGGGCTGGAAGGCGCGGCGCGCGTGGTGGCTAATTCCGAATTCGAAGTCGGCGCATCCACCAAGAACAACACCGTGCCCAACACCATGCGCGGCCTGTTCGACGTGATCTCCGATGCGCGTCTGGATACCGCTTCTGCGACGGCCTGGTACGGCGCTGCCGATGCCGGTGTCACCGACACCATCGAAGTCAGCTATCTCGACGGCAACCATACCCCGACGCTGGAGCAGCAAGGCGGCTGGGAAGTGGATGGCGTGGAATTCAAGGTGCGCATCGATGCAGGTGTGGCACCGCTGGACTACCGCTCGCTTCAAAAAAACCCAGGCGCTTAAAAACCCAACCTTCATCCCCTCGCCCGCTTGCGGGAGAGGGTTAGGGTGAGGGAAACACAGGAGAACATGCAATGAAAACTTATATTCAAGAAGGCGACATCCTCACCCTGACCCCGGCAGCCGCCGTGGCCTCCGGTGTCGGATATCTGTTTGGCACCGCGCTGTTCGGCGTGGCGGTATCCGACGTGGTGATCAGCACCCCCGGCCCATTCTGCACCGAAGGCGTGGTCGAGATCGGCAAGACCAGTGCGCTGGCGATCAGTGTCGGCGACCGGTTGTTCTGGGACGCGACCAACAAGGTGGTGAACAAGACCGCCACCGCGCAGCAATGTGTCGGCATCGCCGTGGAAGCTGCGGCCAACCCGTCGGCCACCGTTAAGATGCTGCTCGGTAGCAACGTGCCGGTCGCGACTTAATCCTTCGACAAGCTCAGGACGAACGGGACCATGACCTTCGCTGCCCTGCAAGCGCGCACCAATGCCGCAGTGGCAGCGAAACTATTGACCGATGCCGCCACGCTGAACGGCGCGGCGATCACCGGAAAGTTTGACAACGGTTTTACCAATGGACTATCCGGAATGATGCTCGGTACCAATCCAACTTTTACCTGCCTTTCGGTTGACGCAGGCAGCGATCCGCGCGGCCAGACGTTGGTGGTGGGCAGCACATCTTACACGGTGCGCGAGGCCAAGCCTGACGGCACCGGAATCAGCTTGCTGGAACTGGAGCCAGCATGAGTTCCCGTGCGCTCCAGATCCGCGACGCCGTGATCGCTTTATTGCAGACGCCTGCACTGACCGGCATCGGCAGCGGCGGGGTCTCGAATGATCCGGACTACGCCTTTGTCGTGGCCGATCTGCCGGTGGTTGCAGTGTTCCTCGGCGATGAGACGACCAGTCCCTCAACATTCACGATGAACGAGCACGAGCTGACCCTGCACGTGCGGGTCATCAGCGCCGGGACTGATCCGGTTGGCGCGGGCGATCCGCTGATGGTGCAGGCGTATGCCCGCATCATCGCAGACAAGACCGTCGGCGGGCTGGCGCTGAATGTGCGCAAGACGGGCACCAGCCGCAGCCGC
>Ga0209324_10000063_pt1 | contig 62484 bp, 72 predicted proteins | sample Rifsed19ft3_FD_184015 | JGI IMG/M metagenome (GOLD analysis project Ga0209324, IMG submission 184015) | Soil microbial communities from Rifle, Colorado, USA - sediment 19ft 3 (version 2) | ecosystem: Environmental > Terrestrial > Deep subsurface > Rock core/Sediment | place: Rifle, Colorado...
CCTTAAAAATAGTCCGGTTTTAATTTTTAACTGACAGAAGGTGAAATAGACTTGACACAATTTAGTGTTAGTGTTAACTTTAGCGGTTAGTGATAATAATACTAAACACAGGCACTTACGTTAACATGGGGCTGTAGCTCAGCTGGGAGAGCGACAGGCTGGCAGTCTGTAGGTCAGGGGTTCGATCCCCCTCAGCTCCACCATTTAGTTTATTAACTTATTTATGAACCCAGTAAGAGACCGAAGGTCTTACGGGGTGAAGGGAGAGTATTGTGAATAAAAAAGTGAAGGGTTTTTTGATGATTTTAGCTATAGGCGGGTTTTTGTTGTCTTATCAGGATGGTTATGCTGAAAGTGGGAAAGGTAAAGGTTCGCCGGATGTAAAGATGGCAGAAAAGAGTGAGAAAGTTCCTGATGTGGTAGCCACTATAAATGGCGTAAAGATTAGTGGTGTTGAGTTCAGTAAAGGACTGCAGAATTATAAGAGAAGGCTGGCAATGATGGGGCAAGAAGTTACTCCAGAACATTCAAAGGAGATAAATAAGACCATTGTTGATGATTTGGTGAATAGGGAATTGCTTATCCAAAATTGTGGCAAGACAGGGATAAAGGTATCGGATGATGAATTGAATAAAGAAATTACCTCTATCAAGTCAAAATTTCAAAATGAGGAGCAGTTCAATCAGGCAGTAAAATCCCAGAACCTGACAATTGATGAGGTAAAGAGTGATGTGAGGAAGGCTTTAGCCATAAAGAAATTAATGAGAAATGATATAGAGGATAAGATAACTGTTGATGAGAAGGCAGTTAATGAATACTATAAAAATAATCCTGATAAATTTATTGAAGGTGAATCTATCAAGGCAAGTCATATTCTTATAATGGTTGACAAGAATGCAGCCAAAGATGCGAAAGAGACTGCAAAGAAGAAGATTGATGGGCTTTTAATCAGGGTGAAGAAGGGTGAGGATTTTGCAAAACTTGCAAAAGAAAATTCAGATGATAAAGGAAGCGGTCAGAATGGTGGCGACCTTGGATTTTTTAGCAAAGGTATGATGGTGCCAAATTTTGAGAAGGCTGTATTTAGCTTAAAGAAGGATGAGATTAGTGAGGTTGTGGAAACAGAGTTTGGTTATCATATAATAAAGTTAACCGACAAGAAACCTTCAAGGACAATACCACAGAGTGAGGTGCACGACAGGCTAAAAAACTTTTTAAAATCAATGGAAGCAAACAAGAAAGTATCTGAATATCTGGCAGATTTAAGAAAAAAAGCAGATATAAAGGTTGTAGAATTTTAGTTGATGGGGAGGACTGTATGACAAAGTTAGATATAATAAACAGGGTTGTTGAAAAGGCTGGTTTGCCTAAACCTCAAGCAGAGGAGGCTGTAGAGCTGATAATTGAAAAGATAAAGGAGACACTGGGTAAAGGTGAAGCGGTTGTCCTCAGGAGATTTGGATCGTTCTCTGTAAGAAATAAAAATACAAGGATTGGAAGGAATCCAAAGACTGGTGAGGAGGCAGAAATATCCGCTCGCAGTGTGGTCAGGTTTAAATCAGGAAAGTATTTTAAGGATGCGGTAAACAAGCAAATAAATAAAGTCAAACCCTCAGAGGGGTGAGGGACATTGCATTAAATATAGCTGTTTAATATTTTATATTGTTTAGTTCTCTAATCCTGATTGACAGTTCCTCAATTTCGTCTTTCATTTCTTTTTTTCTCTTTTCAAGCGTTTCAAGTATTTTTATTTTTATCTCTTCAGGCGGCATGGCGTTTGGCACCTTGAAATTTTCTAAAAGTTTATAAAGCCTCCTGCTTTCCTCATTCAACATCTCCAGTCTAATGCTTATGCATTCAAGTTCGGTCTGTATATCTTTCATCTTATACCCCTTTCACAGATTCACCCCAGATGTATTTATGTATCTGGAGATTCAATCTTACATTCAGATTATCATTAAGTATCCACTCTGACAATTCTTCAGCAGTCAAATTATCATAGACAGGGGACATTAAAATATGACATCTATCAGCAAGTGAATATTTTTTTATTATCTCTTTTGACCAGTCATAATCTCCTCTGCTGTTTATAACAAACTTCACCTCGTCATTATTATACAATTTATCTAAATTCCCCCAATTCATCCTTTCTGACATACCACTGTCAGGGCATTTGATATCCATGATTATTTTGAGTCCTTGAATCCTTAAACCCTTGAACCCTTGAACCCTTTCAATGTCAATACTCCCATTTGTCTCAATCAAGATAGATTTACCTGTTTTTAATAAGGCACTTATCAAAAGATATACACCATTCTGAAGGAGAGGCTCGCCCCCCGTTATTTCTACTAAATTGCATTTGTAATCATCGACTTTTGAGAGTATATCATCTATTGAAAGCCAATCGCCGCCTTCATATGCATAGACTGTATCACAGTAGCGACATCTAAGGTTGCAGCCTGTTAACCGGATGAATACACAGGGGGTTCCTGAGAGTGAAGATTCCCCCTGAATGCTTTTAAAAATCTCTGTTACCTGTAATTGCATAGTTTGCAGCTGTTGAGGAAAGAAATTCTTTTAAAACCTCTTTTCTTTTAATATGTATTTTTTTAAGGCTGTTGTCAAATTCAACCTCTCCTGATTTAAGCCTGCTGTCAGGCTTCACATCAACCTTAATATCAAACTCAGATTCTATTTTTTTTATAACTTCCCTTTTCTGTCCTATGAAGTTGGATAATTCAATGGATGGGATAAAAAAACTACCATGTTTTAACTTCTGACTTCTGTATATTGCATACCTCATCATTTCATAGGCTATCGCTGATTCTACTAATTGTCTGAAAGCAGGATGAAATGGCCCGTCTAAGATGACATCCTTTTCTAATAATGATGAAGTAGGCTGGAGTCCTATTCGGATGACAGGAATATTATTGACCTCAAACCTGACAAGCAGATTTTTAGCCAGCCTTACAGCATCGCCAAGGCTCAAGGGTTTAAAAGAACCACTTAGATACAAATCAGCAAGCCCTGTATTCTTTATAACAACTGCCGGGTATATCCTAACAAAATCGGGTTTAAGTTTTATAACCTCATCCGCAGTATATAATGAGCTTTCAAATGTATCACCGGGAAGACCCGGCATAATCTGGATTCCTACTTCAAAACCGTGGGATTTAAGGAGTTTGCACGAACTCCTCACTTCATCTGCTGAATGCCCCCTTTCCGACACTGATAAAACAGAGTTATCCATTGACTGAACACCAAGTTCAACAGTCTTGACTTTATATCTCTTTAAGAGTGCAAGATTTTCAACAGTTATACTATCAGGCCTTGTAGATAATCTTATACTGTCAATTACTCTATTGTTTAAATAGGGTAATATAGAAGAAGATAGGAGACTCTCCTGCTTTTCTAATGGAAGGGCAGTGAAACTTCCTCCATAGAATGCAACCTGTCTGCTGCCAATAGCGGATAGCCGATAGCTGACAGATGATAAAGAGAGCCAGTTATCAATAGTTTTACTTATTGTTTCTGTATTAAAATATGTATTTTCTCCAGCAATCTTCTTTTGATTACAAAAGATACAGCGGTGGGGACAGCCTAAATACGGAATGAATATTGGAATTATATACTGTTTCATAGAAAAATACTAAAGATAAGTTTATAGACTGTCAATTTCATGAATATTTGTGTAGATTAGTGGCTGAATATTCTTTATTTTTTTGAATAGATATAGTCGTAAACCTTTCCGTCTTTATCAAACTCTATCCAGAGGGATTTTAGATTTTCATCTTTATAGAAATACTGCTCCTTTTCATCTACATCTATTATATTTAGAGGCTCTCCAAAAATATTTATTATCTCCTCCTTAGTGGTAACCTTGACTTTTATAAGACGGACCTTTTCAGGTTTTAGCAGGTCTGTCTTAATCAGGTTTATTCCGCCTCCACATCCGATAAATAAAAGCATTATAAAAATTATTATTACTATATTTTTCATCATATTTTTCAAAGGTTGAAAACCATTAATTTTAGCTCAGTCATTTCTCTTATGGCAAACTTGATTCCCTCACGGCCTGTCCCGCTTTCTTTGACTCCTCCATAGGGCATGTGGTCAACCCTGAAGGTAGGGACATCGTTTATTATTACCCCACCAACATGAAGTTTCTTAAATCCATTAAACGCCTTATTTATATCTCTCGTAAAAATACCTGTCTGAAGGCCATAAATTGACTCATTCACCATGTCAAGTGCCTCATCAAATTTTCTGTATTTAATCAATACTACCAGGGGTGCAAATGCCTCGTTGCATACAACTTTCATATCCTTTTTTACCTCTGTCATAACTGTTGGTGTTATTATATTACCCTTTCTCTCTCCACCGCACAGAATCTTTGCCCCTTTACTAACAGCCTCTTTTATCCATTCCTCTACCCTTACAGCCTCTTTCTCCTCTATCATTGGTCCATATTCTGTATCATGTTTCATAGGATTTCCAACCTTTAACTTTTTTACTGCCCTTATGAATTTATCTTTAAACTCATCAAAGACTTTTTCATGAATATATATCCTCTGGAGTGAGATGCAAACCTGTCCTGAATTGGAGAATGCACCCATGATACATCTCGGTATTGCCATATCAATATCAGCATCAGGCTCTATTATTGTTGCAGAGTTTGAGCCGAGTTCAAGTGCCACCCTCTTCATCCCAGCCCTTTCCTTAATCCTCCTCCCAACAGAGGGACTGCCTGTAAAGGAAATCATTGCTAAGTCCTGACTCTCTACGAGCCACTCTCCAACTGTTGACCCTCCGCCAAAGACAATATTCAATGCACCATTAGGAAGTCCTGCCTCCATCATTATCTCACCAAGTTTAATAGATGTAAGTGGTGTATAGCTTGCAGGTTTTAGGATTACAGAATTGCCGGAGGCAATTGCAGGGGCTACCTTATGGGCGACAAGATTTAAAGGAAAATTGAAAGGCGTAATAGCACCTATAATGCCAATCGGGAATGGTTGATAAAATGCAAACCTCTTTTCTGAGTTTGGTGATGCGTCCATCGGGATAGTCTCACCATGAATCTGTTTTGCCTCCTCAGCGGCAAATTGAAATGTCTGTATTGAACGCTCTACTTCGGCGAGAGAATATTTAATCGCCTTTCCCGATTCCTTTGTTATTAACTCTGAAATCTCTCTTTTTGTGCTTTCTATAATTTTTGAGGTATTTGAAAGTATAACTGACCTTTTATAGGCAGGCATTTCTGACATAGTAGCAAAGGCATTTTTAGCAGATTCTATTGCATCCTCTACATCCTTTTTTGAAGAGAGGGGCACTAAATCTAAAGAACTATCGTCATACGGATTTTTTACATCAAAATATTCTTTACCTGCTCTCCATTCACCATTAATAAGCATAAATTTATCTATTTAAAATCTTTGCTGCGTCTTTGGCAAAGTAGGTTAGAATCATATCCGCACCTGCCCTTTTAATATTTAGAAGAATCTCCATCATAATCTTTTCACCATCTATCCAACCCTTTTCAGCAGCAGCCTTTACCATAGAGTATTCACCACTCACATTGTATGCAGCAACAGGTATGTTGAATTCATCTTTTACCCTTCTTACAATATCAAGAAATGCCATTGCCGGTTTTACCATGATAATATCTGCACCCTCTTCAATATCAAGTGCTGCCTCTCGCATTGCCTCATTGCTGTTTCCAGCATCCATCTGATACGATTTTCTGTCTCCAAATTTTGGCGAAGAATCACAGGCGTCCCTGAATGGCCCATAAAAAGCTGAGGCATACTTTGCGGCATAAGACATAATCGGTATATCTGTAAAACCTTTTTCATCAAGTCCCTTTCTTATTGCACCAACCCTTCCATCCATCATATCAGATGGTGCCACCATATCAGCACCTGCCTTGACATGGGTTAATGCCATCTTTGATAGTAGCTCAAGTGTGGGGTCATTCAATATCTCATTTCCTTTTACAATACCGCAGTGACCATGTGATGTATATTCATCTATACAGACATCTGTTATGACAATTAAATCAGGAGCTATAGACTTAATCTCTTTTATAGCCCTCTGGACAATCCCATTAGGGTTATATGCCTCAGAACCTACATCATCCTTTTTCTCAGGTATTCCAAAGAGTATGACAGCAGGAATGCCAAGCCCATTTACTTCTTTTATCTCTTTGGAGAGCATGTCTATGGAAGAGCGAGCCGTCCCCGGCATTGAGCCAATCTCATCCTTTATACCTTTCCCAAATGTAACAAATAGTGGGTAAATCAGATTATCCACTGAAAGAGTGGTTTCTCTGACCATCCTTCTTAGATTCTCATTTTTTCTTAACCTTCTCATTCGTATAACTGGAAATCCCATTTTTTACCTCCCATTTATAGTGTCAGTGTTTGTGACAGTAATCAGTAACTAACACTAACCACTTACACTAACACTATTTCAATGCATTGTTTCTGGTGTCTTCAGTATTGGCTGAGCTGCATCAACCTTTATCTCACCGAAAGACTGCTCATATTTAGATATATTGTTCTGAAGTGCTATCAATAGTTGTTTTGCATGGAGAGGGTTTGTAATTATCCTTGATTGAACCCTTGCAGCGTTTTTACCCGGAAGGATAATGGCAAAGTCAAATATAAATTCACTTTTGCTATGGATGATATTTGCCGCATTACTGTAAACCCCGCCCTCTATCAACTGACTAATCTCAAGCATCAATTCTCCTGCTACAGGCTCTTCTTTTTTACCCATTTTCTTTCCTCCCAAAATATTCAATTATCTTTTCAGTAAATCTCTCAATTGTGTGCTCATCAGATACAATATTATTTTTTAATCCAAACTCCTCAACTGTCTTTGCAGTAATTGGTCCTATACTGGCAATTGTTATATTTTTAAGCATTTTTCTGTCATCTCCTCTATCAAAATTAGACCTCCCCTTAATCCCCTCCTTGCGAAGGAGGGGAGGGGGGAGGTTGAAATAAGACATGAAATTTTTTACAGTAGATGATGAAGTAAATGTTATCACATCTATTTTTTCTTTTCTTATCATATTTTTTATATCACTTGCCTTTTCTACAGACTTAACTGTTTTATAGGCATCAACCACATCTATCTCTGCACCCATTTTCTTTAGCTCCAGCGGCAGAATATCTCTTGCAACAGAAGCCCTCGGGAGGAGTATCTTCTTCCCCTCTATTCCATGTTTTTTCATCTCCTCTATTACACCCTCTGCTATATACTTTTCAGGCACGGCATCAACCCTTATCCCGAAGGACTCTACAGATGCCGCAGTCTTAGGACCTATTGCACAGATTTTTATACCCTTAAGCTCTCTTATATCTTTTTTATTAGCCTTAAGCCTTTCAATGAAAAATCTCACACCATTTGCACTTGTGAAAATGAGCCATTGATATGTATCAAGCCTATTTATGGCATTATCAAGTGCATCCCATGAATCAGGGGGGACGGTTTCTATTGTAGGCATCTGCATGATAATTGCACCTTCATTCTCAAGGAGTTCAACAAAACTCTTTGTCTGCCCCCTTGGCCTTGTTATAAGTATCCTCTTGCCAAAGAGTGGTTTTTTCTCAAACCAGTTTAATTTTTCTCTTAATGCCACAACACCGCCTACAACTATAATGGCAGGAGGTCTTACATTCTTGGCTTTTTCAGTAATATCATTCAATCTCCCTACTATTGTCTCCTGTAAAGGGGTTGTCCCCCATCTTATGACTGCAATAGGTGTATCAGGTTTTCTCCCATTTTCTATTAATTTTTTAACTATATTGGTGAGATTCTTCGCTCCCATAAAAAAGATTAGATTTTCTATACAGGTGGAAAGTCCCTTCCACTCAATCTTTGAGCCGCCTTTTGACGGGTCTTCATGCCCTGTAATAAGAGCTATAGAAGAATTAAAATCCCTGTGTGTGAGTGGTATCCCTGCATAAGCGGGGACTGATGTGGCGGCAGTAATTCCGGGTATAACCTCAAAGGGTATTTTATGGCTTACAAGCTCCAACGCCTCCTCTCCACCTCTCCCAAATATAAAAGGGTCGCCCCCCTTAAGACGGGCTACAATCTTTCCCTCTTTTGCCTTTGTTACAAGCAATAAATTTATCTCCTCTTGAGATTTGGTATGTTTCCCGCCTACTTTTCCAACATATATTATCTCAGCCCCATCCTTAGCAAACTCAAGTAATTTCTTATTGACCAGATGGTCGTATATAATTACATTAGCCTCCTCAATACACCTCTTTCCCTTGAGTGTGAGTAATCCCGGGTCACCAGGCCCCGCACCTATAAGATAAACCTTTTTAGATTTCATATCCCCTCAAAACTCAATACTTTTCTCAGGCATAACCATTACTATTTCATTTTTATTTAAAATCATTATCTCTACTTCTGTTGTATCCCTCTTCATATCAAGAGGAGACAGTTTTGCCTTTATAATAGGAACAAACTGAACATCCTTATCATTTAAAAAATCAGATAATCTTTTTCTATAGCCTTTCCTCGTGATAGCAACCTCACCCACAATCATAAACCTTTCTGTATAGATTGTTACCTTCTCAGTATCCATATCCCCACCTCCCTTAATTACAGATTTTTTAAAAATAGTTTGTTTTAATCTGTGGTAATCTGCGAAATCTGTGGTTAATGTATTTTTAGGGTTAAGGTTCTTTTTGATGGGCGCCGACAATCAATGTTATCTCCCCTTTTATTATCCTTCCCCTTAATTTCTGCATAACCTCCTCCACACTCCCCCTGATAACCTCTTCATAGACTTTTGTCATTTCTCTTGCCACTACTATAGACCTATTGCCGAGTATATTCTTTATCTCCTGTAAAGTTGCAAGGATTCTATATGGCGACTCATATATTATAATAGTTCTATCCTCATTTATAAAGGATTCTAATCTTTTTAATCTCCTTCCCGATTTCCTTGGCAGGAATCCCTCAAATATAAATTTATCTGTAGGAAGTCCTGATACTGATAGTGCAGTAATAACACCAGCAGGACCAGGGATAGGGTGAACTTCTATATTATTATCTAAAGCCAGTTTTATTAGGGAATAGGCAGGGTCTGATATGCCGGGCGTTCCTGCATCTGAAACAAGTGCTATATTTTCTCCATTCTTCAGTTTATTTAGCAGATACTCGCCTTTCTCTTTTTCATTATGGCTAAAATAACTCGTTAATGGTTTTGATATTTCATAATGATTTAGCAGTCCCTTTGTCCTTCTTGTGTCCTCAGCCGCTATCAGGTCAACCTCTTTTAAAACCTTCAACGCCCTTAATGTGATGTCCTCAAGATTTCCTATAGGTGTGCTGACAATGTATAAGATGCCATTCATAGAGTTAATTACAAATTACTCAATATCTTGAGTGATTTTACTCAAAATCAAAAGAGAGTCAAGTATTTAATTAAAAAGACGAAGTTAATTATGTAAACCCCGTTACACCCCATCCTGAAGGTCGGGGCATTTTTGAGGAAGATTTTTTAATTTTCCATGCATCCCCACTCTGACCTGTCTGCGTGTGGACACACACAGCCAGGAGGGTAGGGCATTCTGGGTGTAACGGGGTAAATCTCTTGCGGCAGAAGATAGAGGGATGCGAGATGGAAGTGGAGATAATTTGCTCAATTTATCATTTCAAACTGTACTTCTGCAGTAGAAGTAGATATGTTACTCAGATTCGTTACATCTATTTTGATTTCTACAGTTATATTAAATACCCCATCAGTAATCAGTAAGATTATGTCTTATCTAAATCTCTCAGTTTTCAAAAGCCGGCTGTTTTTAACAATAGTATCGGAAGACATATAACTGCCGATCATTTCCACAATCCCTGCAATTTTCTCCGGATCATGCTCGTCCCTGCAGTATATGCGGACTATATAGGTCTCCAATGTCTCCATGACGTCATGCTCTGTAAAATTCCTTTTCCATATCCAAAAGTCTTTGAAAAACATGCTCCGATATTTTTCTCCAGGTATTTTTCTCGTTCGGCATCTCGTAGAACCGGCGCAGGTCTATCGGTTTGCCGATCCAGACGGAAACGGTTTGAAAGGGAGAAAGCTTCGTGGTGCCTACCGGCAGGATTTTTTCCGTTCCGTTATGATAGAGGGGGATTACCACGGGCTTTGCCTGATAAATAATGTAGCCTGCTCCAAATTTTGGATCGTCAATCATTCTCTCCGTTATTGTTCGTGTCCCCTCCGGGAATATAATCATCGTACCTTCTCTTAATTTATTGGCGAATACATCGAGGGTTGCGAAGATTTGCTTTATCCGTGATTCATCGGCAACCTCCCCTTCATGAATGATGAATTCACCCTACGAAACGGTCTTTTTCTGCATGACGGAAATCAGTTGGATAAACTGGCTTCCGGAGAGTTCCCGGAAAAAGGGATTCTCCTTCAGAAGGCGCGCCGTATGCGGGTCGAGCTGCATGTTCGTCCCGTCAGACATTTTCAGATAGATAGGAAATTGCTTTCATGGGTGAATTATAAAATCAAAAAAAATTGCTGTCAACACAATTTTTGGAGAAATTTAGATTTATAAGTTACTGATGTGATAAAATATTTTTAAATGGTGAGTTGCTAAGAATTATTAGGTATAATATTTTCAAAAAAGTGAAACAATAATTTTTATTGGCTTGTATTGACATGCTAAAATTACAGTGCTACTCTTTAATCGTATTTATATATTTAGGAGAATAATAGCTATGCATACACAAAAATTAACTTTATATTTACCAGATGAACTTATTAGAGAAATAGAACATTATAAGGAAAATGCCCATGAATCATCTTACTCTAAAGCAGTAGTAGACCTTTTAAAATATGCCCTTACCCTTCCTCCTTATTTCAGAAATTATGATTGGGAAAAAGCTGAGGCTGAGGCAGATGATGCCATCTCAAAAGGCAAGGTCAAATCGTTTGACAATGCCGGAGAATTAATTGCAGACCTCAAAAAATGAGGATTATTCATACAGACCCATTTAAAGAGGATTATAAAAAACTTCCAAAGACCATTCAGGATAAATTTGATAAAAAGATTCTCCTCTTTGAAAAGAATATTCACCACCCCTCTCTTCGTGTTAAAAAGATGAAAGGTCACAAAAATAGATGGGAAGCCAGTATTGATATGTTCTACCGCTTTACTTTTGAGATTCATAATGATTACTATCTCCTTCGCCGTATTGGACCACATGATGATGTTCTTAAAAAACCATAAAACCAAAAATAATATCAAATGAATAAAGGTATCTTCATCACAGGGACAGATACAGGGGTTGGGAAGACTGTTGTATCTGCCGGACTTGCATTATCCCTAAAACAAAAAGGGCTTGATGTCGGTATTATGAAGCCCCTTCAGAGTGGGAGGAGGGATGATACGGATTTTCTAATAAAGACATTAGGTGTAAAGGATGAGATTAAATTAATCAATCCCTATTATTTTAAAAAGCCATTAGCTCCATTAACCGCTTCAGAGGTTGAAGGGGTAAAGATTGATATTTCCTCCATAAAAAATGCCTTTGAGGAATTATGCAAAAGGCATGATATTGTAATCGTAGAAGGTATTGGAGGTCTCCTTGTCCCTTTAACTGAAGATTACTTTGTCTCTGACCTTATTTTAGAACTTGATATTCCTGTCATTGTTGTTTCCCGAGTAGGTCTTGGCACCATAAATCATACTCTCCTTACAATAAAGCATGCAAAAGAGTCTGGTATAGATATAATTGGCATTATTTTTAATGAGACAAAGAAAAGGAGGAAAGGGCTGGCAGAGAAGACAAACCCCTCTATTATAGAAAAACTCTCTGGAGTTCCTATTCTCGGCAACCTGCCTTACATACAATTGGTAAGCATTACAGATTGTAAGACAGGAAAACTAAAAAACACTTTTTTAAAAAACATTAAAATAGATAACTTGCCTACTGCCTACTGCCTATTGCCTACTGCCTACAAAAAAAAACTGGAGGAGATTGATAAGACACATCTCTGGCATCCCTTTACACAGATGAATGATTGGGTGAAAGAAGACCCTATTATTATTGAGAGAGGCAATGGTGTTTATCTTTATGATACTCAGGGCAATAAATATCTTGATGGAAACTCCTCCTACTGGGTAAATATTCACGGATACAGGAAGAGAGAAATAGACGAGGCTGTTGCAAAACAAATAAGAAAAGTAGCCCATTCTACACTTATTGGTTTATCAAATGTCCCTGCCATTGAGCTATCGGAGAGATTAATTAATATTGCACCTGAGGGCTTAAAGAGGGTCTTCTATTCTGATGACGGCTCTACAGCTGTGGAGGCAGGGGTAAAGATGGCATTCCAGTATTGGCAGCAGAAAGGCTGGAACTTTAGGAACAAGAAGAAATTTATAGCCTTTCACAATGCCTATCATGGAGATACAATCGGTGCAGTCAGTGTCGGCAGGATTGCCCTCTTTCGCCGCATGTTTAAATCCTTGTTATTTGAAACAATATTTGCACCTCCGCCTTACTGCTACCGTTGCCCTATAAAAAAGACATATCCCGAGTGTAGTCTTGCATGTGTCAATGAACTGGAACGGATTGTTTCTGAAAATAGAGATAAGGTCGCAGCACTGATAATTGAGCCAAAGGTAATGATGCCAGGAGGGATTATTACCGCACCTGAGGGCTTTTTAAAAAGGGTAAGGGAGATATGCACGAAGTATAATATATTAATGATAGCAGATGAGGTGGCGGTTGGATTCGGGAGGACAGGGAAGATGTTTGCCTGCGAGCATGAGAATGTAACTCCTGATATTCTATTACTTTCAAAGAGTATTACAGGCGGTTATATGCCATTGGCTGCTACAATTACGACAGAGGATATATATGAAGGCTTTCTCGGAGAATATAGTGAATTTAAAACATTCTTCCATGGGCATACATATACAGGGAATCCCCTTGCCTGTGCTTCTGCAATTGCAAATTTAGATTTATTTAAAAAAGAAAGGATACTTGATTCAATTCAGGATAAAATACTCTTTCTTAAAGATGAACTGATAAAGTTCTATAACCTTGAAAATGTTGGTGACATAAGACAGTGCGGTTTTATTTTGGGTATAGAGCTTGTAATGGATAAAGAGACTAAAAAGCCGTATCCATTGGAAAAAAAGATAGGGATAAAGATTGCAAGAGAGACAAGGGATAGAGGACTTATAATAAGACCTATAGGAAATATCGTTATACTCGTCCCGCCATTGAGCAGCACTAAGGATGAAATTCACAGGATGGTGGAAATTATATACGAATCTGTAAAGCTTGTCACATGCGAAAATTAAAAATAAGAAAGACCTGGGGAATAAAGCCTGTCCAGAAACCACACTCTACCAAGAAGGGAAAGAAGGGGTACAGCAGAAAGTCTGAAAAGAAAAAGATAAAAAAAGTAATTAAAGAAATATATGCCAACTGAATTAATTCTCCGTCCGATTTATGCCGATACTGATGCTGAGGGTGTCGTTTATTATGCTGTTTATCTTGAATGGATGGAGAAGGGCAGGACAGAACTTATTCGTGACACCGGATATACTGTTGCTGATTTTAAAAAGGAGGGAATTATATTTGCTGTACGCCGTGCAGAAATTGATTACCATGCCCCGGCAAGATATGACGAAGTAATTTCAATAAAAACAAAAATTACTGAAATTAAAGGTGCTACTATTACCTTTGAGCATGAAATTATTAATAAAGAGACCGAACAGCTTCTTGTGGGTGGAAAAATATTGCTGGTTGCCTTGAAAAGTGAATCTCTTAAGCCAATAAGGATACCTGAAAAATTAATTAAAGCCCTCCAAAGAACAAAATAGATGTAATCATTTTAACCCCATTCATGCCTGTAATCTTCGCATATACAGAGCCTATTATGATCTTTGTCTTCACCTGAACAGGGATCTTCCTTTCATCATCTGTAAGCCAGATATATAAATCCCCCTTCCTCTTAAATATCCCTTCAAATTTAAGCAAGGGTTTAACAAGGACAGTATCAACCTCCCCAGAATATATCTTTATCCTCTCTTTCTTTAAGACATGCACCTCCACCTGCCAGTTCTTTTTATCTTCAAACACATCAATGACAACCTTTTCGCCCACCTTGAGATTTTTTGTCCTTAAATAATAAAGAGATGAAAAAGCATCCTGAACAGCAGAGGGAACTGAGACTATCTTAGGTTCATCCTTGTCTTTTATAAATGTAGCTTTATTGTCTATCTGGTTAAATATAGTTTCTACATCTCTTTTAGACTTGCCCTCACGCACTTTTAATTTGAAGCTCCATGGGAAAAAACCCTTGGTATCCATGAAGGTCTCTGCCATATCATCTACCTTATAAAATTTAGAAAATAGCTCTGAGGAGTTTGCATAGTAGGCAATATGATACATCTCTCTCCCCTCCTTTATTATTTTATCCCTGACATGGAGTCTGCCTGTTCCAGCAGAGATACCAAACCAGCTTATCTCATATATAAGCTCCTCTCCTTCATTAAATGGCTGGCTGTCTGAGGCAGATGAAAATGAGGGGAAAAAAAATAATAAGAACAGAGATACAACTATTAATAAGAGATTTGGCATGTCCTGTAAATAGAGAAATGTAAAAGGGGAATCGGTCTATAATTAATATGTGGACCAGTAATGCTCAGCAAACCTTGTTATTATTGGCAAATACTACGTTCCAAAGGTCAAACTTTTTTAATTTGTATCTCTGGTCTACTTCAAGATCGGCACTGTCTATCAGGTCATCCAATGACAGGTCAGACCGCCATCCGATTTTACAGCAGATTGGATTTATATATTCTTCAATCTTTGCAATAAATTTATTGTTACTCTGAAAATGGTTTACAATTACAATATTTCCTGTTTTTTTACAGACCCTCTTCATCTCCGATATAACCTTCACAGGGTCAGGGACAACACTTATTACAAAAGTCGCTATTACATGGTCAAATGTATCGTCGTCAAATTCTAAATTTGACGCATCCATTTCCCTGAGCGAAACATGAGTGAGATTCTGCTTATTAACTTTTTCCCGCGCCTTCTTTAACATCTCCCGTGAAAGGTCTATCCCTGTAACTTCACAATGATTCGGATATAATGGAAGGGACAACCCTGTTCCAACCCCAACATCCAACACCTTATCACCATGTATTATGTTCATTGAGTTTATTACATGACGCTGCCTCGGATAAAAAAATTGCTTAAATATTACATCATATACATTGGAGTAACCTGCATAGATTTTTTTAATACTTTCCACATGAAGCATAGCGCAACCTCCTTTCAGGTAACTTCTATTAAATTGAATTTAATAGATTTTATCTGTAAAATCTATCAGAAAACATCCTGATTTGCAAATAAAAACTTAATAAGGCATTATTATTTTGGCATATTCTTTTTCAAAACCTTCACCATTTCTATCTTGAATGAAAATATAGTTTACTGTATCATATCTGTATCCTCTCTGAAATAAGTTCAGGGCAAACCCTGGATATTCTGGTTTCACTTTTTACAGTATACATCACCTGAAACCATTTATCCATAAGTGCATTTCTCTTTTTGGGCTGCCTCTAAATTGGGAGTGGAAAAGGATATATTAGAACTTGCAAATACATTCTTGTCGGAAAATGAGAGTTATCCAAAAGGATATATGAGGGTAGCAATAGTTCATGACTGGCTTACAGGAATGAGGGGAGGAGAAAAATGCCTTGAGGTATTCTGCGAACTCTTTCCAGATGCCGACCTTTACACACTGATACATACAAATGGTTCTGTCACAAAAATAGGAGAATTGCAAGGCAAAATATAGAATTTCTGGGATGGCAGGATGATAATACCTTAAAGGAGTATTATTCCAAATACAAGGCACTTATTTTTCCCGGAGAGGAGGACTTTGGAATTGTCCCTGTTGAGGCAATGGCATCCGGAAGACCAGTTATCGCCTATGGCAAGGGGGGTGCCCTTGAAACAGTGATTCCACTTAATCATAAGTCAGAAGGAAAACCTACTGGTATATTTTTTTATGAACAAACGCCGGAGGCATTGATAGGGGCGGTTAAATATTTTGAAAAAAATCAAGAAAAATTTGATAAGAATGTTGTCAGAAATCATGCTATGCGATTTGATAGAAAAATTTTTAAAGAAAAAATCAGAAATTATATAATTGAGAAATATGAAGATTATCAGAGAAGTTTAAAAAAACAAAGACCTGACTTAGCCATAGATTCACACTGACTAAAAAAGAATAAAATTATTTTAAAAGTCTGTGTAAGTCTGTGGCAAATTTTTTATAATTTAAGATGCTAAAAAAACATGCCCAGTTTTTTGAAAATATCCTTTTCTTCACCGACCTTGTCGTAATAGGATTTTCATGGTTCCTTTCCTATTACATACGCTTCTACAGTGGGCTATTGCCTATAGAAAAGGGAATTCCACCATTTATCATCTACTTTTATCTCATTATTCCCATACTCTTTGTCTGGAGCTTTGTCTTTAAATCATTTGGCCTTTATCGCCCCAAGAGAACATCATCTTACATAAGCGAACTCTTTGATATTGTTAAGGCATGCTCCTTTTCAGTTCTTGTCCTGATTTCTATTACTTTTTTCTTTAGACAGTATGAGTATTCCCGTCTTTTATTTTTAACCTTTTTCTTAATGACAGTTTCTGCCCTTGCAATGGAGAGGGTTGCATTCAGGGAAACCTTGAGATACTTAAGAAGGAAAGGCTATAATCTCAGGTATGCCCTTATAGCAGGGACAGGGGAGTTAGCAGAGGATGTATTAAAAAGGATTGAACTGCATCCTGATCTTGGAATTAAAGTTACGGGTTTTTTATCTAACCCAGAATCCCCAATCCAGAATTCCAAAGTTTATGGGATCCCTGTTATTGGATCTTACAGGGATATACGAAAAATAATATCGGAAAAAGATATTGACCAGATTATCATAGCCCTGCCCGTGGAGCAGCATGCCCTTACAGTAGAATTATTAAAAGAGATTGGAAATGAGATGATTGATATAAAAGTAGTTCCTGATATATGCGAGTTTATAACATTAAGAGGTGGGATAGATGAACTGGACGGTCTTCCAATCATCAGCCTTCAGGATACTCCGTTATACGGCTGGAATATTGTTATAAAGAGGGGAGCAGATATAATATTTTCAATAGCAATATTGATTATTTCATCTCCTTTAATGATTTTAATAGCCCTTTTGATTAAAATTACATCTATCGGACCCATATTTTACAAACAGGAAAGGATGGGAATGGATGGAACAAGATTTTTTGTATATAAATTCCGTACTATGATAGCAAATGCTGAAGAAAGGACAGGTCCTGTATGGGCAAAAGAGGGGGATGAGAGAAGGACTGATGTTGGCACATTATTAAGAAGAATGAATCTTGATGAACTGCCTCAGCTTTTTAATGTATTAAAAGGGGATATGAGTATTGTTGGACCAAGGCCTGAGAGGCCTGTATTTGTAGAGCAATTCAGGAAATCCATACCGCAATATATGCTCAGGCATAAGATGAAGGCGGGTATAACAGGGTGGGCGCAGGTAAACGGCTGGAGGGGAAATACATCAATAGAAAAGAGGATTGAATATGATTTATACTACATTGAAAACTGGTCACTGCTGTTTGATATTAAAATTATCCTGATGACTGTGTGGAAGGGGTTTAAAAATGCCTATTAATCTAAATGCAATAGCCATCATCCCTGCCAGATACGCATCAATCAGATTTCCAGGCAAACCACTTGCACTGATAAATGGGAAACCCTTGATACATCATGTTTGGGAAAGTGTATCCATGTCAAAATCTCTCAAGAGGATTATTGTTGCAACTGACGATGAGAGAATATTCAAGGCTGTTAGAGAATTTGGCGGGGAGGGATGGATGACCTCGTCAAGTCATGCTACAGGGACAGATAGAATTTCAGAGGTTGCAAAAAATATTGAGGCGGATATAATAGTAAATGTCCAGGGGGATGAACCATTGATAGAACCGAAGATAATTGATATGGCAGTTGAACCATTTCGGGGCACCCAAACTGAATTTGGGTCGCCCGAACTACAGATGGGGACAGTCTGCACAGAGATAAAAAGCAAGGATGAGCTTAACAATCCAAATATTGTAAAGGTAGTGACTGATTGTAACGGATTTGCCCTATATTTCTCCCGTTCCACTATACCATATAACAGGGATAATGATTCAAGGACTTCATATTATAAGCACATCGGGCTCTATGTCTATAGAAAGGATTTTCTTATTAAATTTTCTCAACTCCCTTCAACCCCTCTTGAAGAAATAGAAAAATTAGAACAACTCAGGGCATTAGAGCATGGGTATAAAATAAAAGTCATAAAGACAAAATATAACTCAATTGGTGTTGATACACCTGAGGATATAGAAAAAGTAAGAAAAATTATAAATTCTAAATCTCAAACTCTAAACAATATCAAATGACCAAAATCTAAAATTATAAAAATTTGAAGAATTTTTATAATTTTAGAATTTAACACTTTAATTTAATATATGAACAAAACAAAATACATCTTTGTTACAGGTGGTGTTTTATCCTCACTTGGAAAGGGACTTGCCTCTGCCTCAATTGGCGCCATTCTTGAGGCGAGAGGGCTTAAAGTTACCCTCTTAAAGATGGACCCCTATATAAACGTTGACCCCGGCACAATGAATCCCTATCAACATGGTGAGGTCTTTGTTACTGATGATGGTGCAGAGACAGACCTTGACCTCGGACATTATGAGAGATTTATCAGTACAACCATGTCAAAGGCAAACAATGTTACAACCGGCAAGATATATAAATCTGTAATAGACAAAGAAAGGAGAGGCGATTACCTTGGGGGAACTGTTCAGGTAATTCCCCACATAACTGATGAGATTAAAAAATGTTTTTTAGCTGTAAAAGATAATTTTGATATTGTTATCTGTGAAATAGGTGGGACAGTGGGAGATATTGAGAGCCTGCCATTCCTTGAGGCAATAAGGCAGTTCAGGTTTGATAGGGGGAGGGATAATGTCCTCTATATTCATCTAACACTTGTCCCCTATGTCAAAACCGCAGATGAGCTTAAGACAAAACCGACACAACACAGTGTAAAGGAATTGAGGGAGATAGGTATTCAGCCTGATATACTGTTGTGCCGAACAGAAAGATCTCTATCAGACGACTTGAAGAAGAAGATTGCGCTATTTTGTAATATAGATAAGGAGTCTGTTATCACAGCAAGGGATGTAGAAAACATCTATGAAGTTCCAATGGCACTCCATCAGGAGGGACTTGATAACATTATCGCAAATCTATTACACCTTGATACTAAACAGCCCGACCTATCGCTTTGGGAAAAGATTTTAAAAAGGATAAAGGAGCCTTTAGATTCTGTTAATATTGCAATTGTAGGCAAATATGTGGAATTAAAGGAGTCATATAAAAGCCTCTATGAGGCATTATCCCACGGCGGAATAGAGAATGAGGTAAAGGTAAATCTTGAATGGATTGACGCAGAAGATATAGAAAAAAAGGGGGTCTCAGATTTATTTAAAAACTCTGACGGCATCCTAATCCCAGGCGGTTTTGGAAACAGGGGTGTGGAGGGGAAGATTACAGCTATAAAATATGCAAGGGAAAACAAGATACCATTCTTCGGTATATGCCTTGGTATGCAGTGTGCGGTAATTGAATTTGCAAGAAATATATGCGGGCTTACAGATGCAAACAGTTCTGAATTTAGCCAATCCACAGCACATCCGGTAATAGATATACTCCCCGATCAAAATAATCTTGTATATAAAGGCGGGACTATGAGGCTCGGTGCCTATAGATGTCAGCTGAGAAAGGATTCCCTTGCCTTTAAGGCTTATGGGAAAAAAGAAATTTCCGAGAGGCACAGGCACAGATACGAGTTCAACAATAAATACAGAATGCAGATTGAAGAGGCAGGCTTAAAAATCAGCGGATTATCGCCAGAGGGAAATTTAGTTGAGATAATTGAGATAGACGATCATCCGTGGTTCCTCGCTGGGCAGTTTCATCCTGAATTTAAGTCGTCACCCAAAAATCCGCATCCGTTATTCAGGGAATTCATCAAGGCATCGCTAAATTATAAAAGGGCATGAAAGAAATTATTGCAGGTAAAGTCAAAATAGGGGGAGAAAACCCCATCATCTTAATTGCAGGGCCATGTGTAATAGAGAGTGAAAAATCTGCCCTTAATACAGCGGAAAAACTTAGAGATATTTGTGAGGAGATTAATATCCCCTTAATCTATAAATCATCCTATGACAAGGCAAACAGGACATCTGTCAAGTCCTTCCGTGGTCTCGGTATAAAAAAAGGCTTAAAAATACTCAAAAAGGTAAGAGATAAATTTAACATCCCTGTCCTTTCAGATATTCACAAAGAAGAAGAGATTGAAGATGCGGCTGAGGTGCTTGATATAATACAGATACCTGCATTCCTGAGTCGTCAGACGGATATGATAATCAAGGCAGCTAAGACAGACAGAGTAGTAAATGTTAAAAAGGGGCAGTTCCTTGCACCGTGGGATATAAAAAATATAATTGATAAGGTTGAATCAACAGGAAATAAAAAGATACTGATTACAGAGAGGGGTGTCAGCTTTGGATATAATAATCTGGTAGCAGATATGAGGGCATTACCAATAATGAGAAGTTACGGCTACCCTGTAATCTTTGACGCTACTCATTCACTTCAGCTTCCCAGTAGTGCAGGCAGTTCTTCAGGTGGACAGAGAGAATTTGTCCCACATATCACAAGGGCAGCAGTAGCAGCAGGCTGTGATGGAATCTTCATGGAGGTTCATCCTAACCCTGATAAAGCCCCTTGCGACGGACCCAATATGCTTAAGATGGATGACCTCCCTCACCTTTTAAAACAGATAAAAGAGATTGACGGGATAGTTAAACCTCTCCTTTTTTAATCTACCTTTTTCTCCCTCATCCTTAAAAACGGCTCAAACAAATCTATTGGAATCGGAAATATGATTGTTGTGGCATTTTCTGATGCAATCTCACGGAGTGTCTGTAAGTATCTAAGCTGTAATGCTGAAGGTTGAGTAGCTATTATCGCTGCGGCATCTGTAAGTTTCTGTGCCGCCTGATATTCACCCTCTGCATTTATTATCTTTGCCCTCCTCTCCCTCTCTGCCTCAGCCTGTTTTGCCATCGCCCTCTGCATCTCCTGTGGTAAATCAACATGCTTTACCTCCACATTTGTTACCTTTATACCCCACGGGTCAGTGCGTTTATCAAGTATTATCTGAAGATTTGCATTTATCTTATCTCTCGCAGAGAGCAGCTCATCCATATCAGCGGCACCAAGGATGCTCCTTAATGTTGTCTGTGATAGCTGAGATGTTGCGTAAAGGTAGTCTTCAACCTCAATTACAGCCTTCTCTGGATTGATGACCCTGAAATATACAACTGCATTTACTTTCACCGAGACATTATCCTTTGTTATTATATCTTGTGGCGGGACATCTAATGCAATTAACCTTAAACTTACCTTTACCATTTTATCAATACCCGGCAGGACAATAATCAATCCAGGCCCCTTCGTACTTAAAAATCTACCGAGCCTGAAAATTACACCTCTTTCATATTCCTTTAAGACCTTTATGGACGATAATATTAAAAAGGCTATAACTATTAGAAATATCGGAAATGCACCCATTTTGACCTCCCCAAAAAGAGTTATGGAGTTGAGAGTTAAAGAGTTCAGGAGTTATAGAATTTAAAATTATTATTTACTCCTTGACTCCCCAACTCCTTAACTTTTTAACTTTACTATTAGTTTCAAACCCTCCACTCCTGTTACTATAACTTTACTCCCGCTTTTTATTTCCTCATCACTATGTGCGTCCCATAACTCACCATGGACAAATACCTTCCCCTCTCTTTTTATATCAGATTCCGCAATACCTGCTTCTCCTACCAATCCCTCCTTTCCGGTTGTCGGTTTTTTCCTCTGAGCTTTTATCCCTGCACCTACCAGAAACAGGAAAAAGGCTGCAGTCCCTGCAGCAGCAGGTAGAATCAGATATAGGGAGATTTTCATATATGGTGCAGGAGATTCAATCAGCATAATTGAGCCAAGGACTAAAGATATAATCCCGCCAAGTGTAAGGGCACCATAACTTGTTACCTTTATCTCAAGAATAAATAGGATAATACTAAGTAATATGAGTAATAACCCTGCATAGTTTACAGGGAGTGCCTGTAGTGAATAAAATGCAAGTATGAGTGAGATAGCACCAACTATCCCTGGTAATATAGCTCCGGGGTTTGAGAGTTCAAAAAAGAGTCCATAAAAACCAAGGAGCATAAGCATATATGCAATATTCGGATTCGAAAGTGTATCAAGGATCCTCTGCCTTAAGCTCATCTCAATATACTTTAATTTAATTCCATCTGTGCTTATAGTCTTTGACCCTCCTTCAACTTCTACCTTTCTGCCATTTATCTCTTTTAAGAGTAAATCTATATTCTCACTTACTATATCAATTACATTTTCCTTCTTAGCCTCATCTTCGGAAATTGATACACTCTTCCTCACCGCCTTCTCAGCCCAAGCCTCATTCCTACCCCTTTTCTTTGCAAGGGAGATGATATATGCAGCAGCGTCATTCTCAACTTTCTTTGACATCTCCCTGTCCATCTTTCCACCCATATTCACAGGATGTGCTGCACCAATATTTGTCCCTGGTGACATAGCAGCTATATGGGCTGCAATAGTTATAAATGCACCTGCAGATGCCGCCCTTGAACCGCTGGGGGATACATAGACGACTATCGGAACACCTGATGCCATCATCTCTTTTATTATCATTCTCATTGATGTATCAAGACCCCCCGGTGTATCAAGCTGTATAATTAATAGCTCTGCCTTGCTGAATGATGCCTCTTTTATACCGCTGATAATATATTCGGCAGAAACAGGATTTATTATACCGTCAACCTTTAAAACAACAGCATGTCTATCTTCGCTAAAAGAGGGTATCTGGAGGAAAAATAGTGATAAGGGTATGAGATAATAGATTACCTTTTTCTTCATAAATCATTTTAACTTGTCTTTGTATGGATAATCTAATACAATAAATCCTTCAAAGTCAAGGAATAAGAAATGAACCCAAAATCCGATTTAGGATTTTGGGTAAATCGCCAAGTCGCCTGAAAGACAAGGCTGGCAGGCAATTTTGTGACGCAACCGTATATCACCAATACGGTGAGAAGCAAAATTGCCGAAGACGCAGTATGTCAGGATGAATCGGCGATTTAAAATCCCGTTAAAACGGGATTTGGGAAAGGGAGGATACATGAAAAAGGCACTAATTACTGGTATCACAGGACAGGATGGCTCTTATCTGGCAGAATTTTTGCTGGAGAAAGGTTACAGGGTTGCAGGTATAGTCAGAAGGTCATCTACTGAAAGATTTGAGAGGATAGACCATATAAAAAATAAAATTGAATTAAAGCAGGCTGATCTCCTTGACCAGTTATCCATAATTGATGCCATAAAGGAATTCGAGCCGGATGAGATATATAATCTTGCTGCACAGTCCTTCGTCCCTACATCATGGACCCAGCCCATACTTACCGGAGAATTCACTGCCTTGGGCGTTACACGGATGCTTGAGGCAATAAGGCATATAAATAAAAGAATAAAATTTTATCAGGCGAGCAGCAGTGAGATGTTTGGAAAGGTTCAGCAGGTCCCTCAGACCGAAAAGACCCCCTTCTATCCCCGAAGCCCATATGGTGTTGCAAAGGTTTATGGACACTGGATAACTGTGAACTATCGGGAGAGTTACAATATATTTGCATGCTCAGGCATACTTTTCAACCACGAGTCCCCGCGAAGGGGGCGCGAGTTTGTTACAAGAAAAGTAACAGAGGGTGCAGCAAAGATAAAACTTGGACTGGCAAAGGAACTCAGGCTCGGCAATCTTGAGGCAAAAAGGGACTGGGGATATGCAAAGGATTATATAAGGGCAATGTGGCTTATGCTTCAGCAGAAAGAGCCGTCAGATTATGTCATCGCTACAGGAAAAGAGCATTCAGTTCAGGAACTCGTAGAGATTTCATTCGGCCGCCTTGAACTCAAATGGAAGGATTATGTCGTGATAGACCCTGCACTTTTGCGTCCTGCAGAGGTAGACCATCTTGTTGGTGACCCATCAAGGGCAAAGAAGGAATTGGGATGGGAACCTCAGGTATCATTTCAGGAATTAATCGAGATGATGGTAGAGGCAGATTTGGATAAACTCAAGAAAAATTCTAAATCCTAAATTCTAAACAATATCAAAAGAACAAAAACCTAATGAAACCACAGATTACACAGATTTTCACAGATTTAAAAAAATAATTTTATCCGTGTTTATCCGTGATAAATCCGTGGTAGTTTTTATAATTTCCTATACCTGAACAAAATCTGAAATTAAAAACAAGCAATACTATAACATAGAATTTTGAATTTCTGTCATTTAGATTTGCTTTGAATTTAGAAATTAGAATTTAGGACTTTATCTTCTAATGTATGCGTGTTCTTATTACCGGTATAACAGGTTTTGTCGGTCATTATCTGTCTGAACTCTTTATAAAAGATGGACATGAGGTATTTGGGACAACCTTTTCTTCAAAAGATTTAATCTCTGAAAAATTAAAGATTTTTAAATGTGATATAAGGGATGCTGCCAAGGTCAAGGAGATACTGTCTGATATAAAACCACAACAGATATACCATCTATCTGCCATATCTTCCCCTTTAAATTCTATAAAAAATCCGAGGACGACCCTTGATATAAATTTTTATGGGACAATGAATCTGATAGAGGCACTAAGAGAGACAGGGTTGGATTCTCATATATTATTTGTAGGTTCTGTAGATGAATATGGTGCGGTATCAGAAAAATATATACCGATAAAAGAAGACTGCCCTTTAAATCCTTTAAGTCCCTATGCAGCAAGCAAGACATCGGCAGATATGTTGTGTTATTCCTATGTTAAGACCTACGGTATAAATATAGTCAGAGTGAGACCTTTTAATCATACAGGACCGGGACAGAGGTCAGAGTTTGTATGTTCGGATTTTGCAAAACAGATTGCAGAGATTGAATGTAAAATTAGAAAACCTGTTATCCATACAGGAAATCTTGATGTGGAGAGAGATTTCAGCGATGTCAGGGATATGGTATCGGCATACTATCTTGCCCTTGAAAAGGGGACAAGCGGTGATGTTTATAACATATGTTCGGAAAGGACATATTCCATACGCTGGATTCTCCATACCCTTTTAGAATTTACAAAATTATCTGTTGAAATAAAGGAAGATAGTTCTAAATTGAGGTCAGTAGATTTAACATTCTTAAAAGGGAATTGCAGTAAATTCAGAGCGATAACGGGTTGGAAATCAACAATATCATTTGAAAAAACCCTTAACGACATTCTCAATTACTGGAGAGAAAAGATTCCTAATCGTAATTTGTAAGATGACCCTACTTTTTAACTTCAGTTATTTCCTTTACTTCTATTCCCTTTGGATGGTAGAGACATTCCTCCCTGTCTATTTTAAGTCCATTTCCATATCAGACAAAGGTGTGGGGCTTCTCGTTGGGGCATTCGCTGCCTCTTCATCTATCAGCATTATCCCAGCTGGTTTTGCATCAGACCGTCTATCTACATACTCTGTAATCCGCTTTGGAATTTTATTTTTTATAATATATCTGATTGGCCTGATTATGTATGATTCTTTTTTAAATCTGTTTATATTCACACTTATCGGGGGCTTAGGTTCAACACTAATTAACATCGGATTAAGTACCTCATTTTATAAGGGGCTTGAAGATAAGGGGAGGAGCAGCAGAATAGGCTCATTCTTTCTTAGTTCTTCAACCGGATATTCATTAGGACCGTTATCAGCAGGTTATTTGCTTCACTGGGCAAACATGCAATCAATATTTATTGCTGGGCTTATATCTACAATTGCCATTTTAGTCCTTTCATTTTTCATGAAGGAGAAATGCTCATCAAAGAGAGATAAAATAAGTGGTTTAAAGTTGTCAGATTACCAATCAATCTTTAAGCAACACAAGGTAATATTCCTCCTCCTTTCTGTATCTGTGGTAGGCATACACCTTGGTGCAGAGCAATCATCATTAAGCTTGTTTCTTAAAATGAATCTTAATCTTCCTGATAAATTTATCGGAATTGTATTTGCATGTGTCGGTTTATGGGTCGGGTTTCTAATATATTTATCAGGGAGGGTCTTTGATAATAATAAAAGTATCGTGCTGCTCATATGGATTGGAATGATTATATCTGGTATTTTTCAGATTGCTACTGCATATACCCATGGATTCTGGGATGCACTTACAATACGGCTTCTTCACACTATCGGTGATTCCTTTACAGTCCTTTGCAACGGATTACTCACATCCCTTGTTTTTAAGGATATATATATGGGCAGTGGGGTAGGAATAGTTCAAGGTTCCAGGATGGGGTCTATCTTCCTTGGTGCAACAATCTGTGGGGTCTTAAACGGAATCTACGGCTATCATATAAATTTCATAATAACAGGTATTCTCTCACTCCTGTTCGGTATTTCTGTATTACTCTCAAGAAAGAGATTGCAGGCTGTCATTTCCCCCCCCTCTCAGCCATAAATAATACCGTTTTAGCAACCTTTGTATTGTCCTTTTTGCATCCCTTGGGGCATAAAACAGGCTTGCCTTCATGAATTAATTTGTAAAATTCGTCTTTTGTAATCAGGAAAAGATTCCCGCACTCCCTGCATGTTACAAAGGCAGAGGCACTCTTTCTCCTCGTGCCCTTCCTTCTGGCTTGAAATACCCTCTTCTCCTTCCCCGACTCCTTATATTTCGAGTCTATATTTACTCTCCTATCTACACCTTTTCTTCTATCAGTCTCTCTTCGTTCAGTTGCCTGTGTCATTTTTATTAACCCTCCTACCTACATGATTCACTAAGCCATAATAGATAATCTGGTGAACCTTCAATAATAGGGATGGCAATAATTTCGGGAACCTTATAGCTGTGATTTCTCTTTACATAATCTTTTAATTGATTAAAGAGCCTTCCCATGCTTTTCACAATCATAAGCACCTCATTCTCATGGCAGAGTTTACCTTCCCAAAAGAATATAGATTTTAATGGGTGAATGATGTTTGCACATGCAGCAAGTTTTTCTGTTACAAGTCCATTGCCAATCTTTTCTGCCTCTTCAATAGAACTGGCGGTAATAAATATCACCACAAAGTCTGTCTTCTTCATTTTATCTCCTATTTTAGTTTCCTCACTTTCTTCGGGACAATTTTGCAAGATAATTTCCGACATAAAATTCTATGATACCGACAAAACTCAAATTAAGAAGCTGCCCCATCTTCGTATTTCCAAAAAACAGCATAAAGACATAGAGCATTGTGGCAAACCCCATTGTCTGTAAAACAAGACCTGAATAGTATAACAAAACCCTCATAACAACGAAAACTTTCTTAAGCCACAGACTTTCACTGACAATAACTGAAATCTCAAATCTCAAATTTGGAATTTAAAATTTTTTTTAGTCTGTGTCAGTCAGTGGCTAAATATTTACCCCACCAACCAAATCATACTCCATTGCCTTTGTAATCTTTACAGACAGAATATCCCCAGCTTTAACCTCACTCTTTTCTATATAAACAACACCGTCAATCTCTGGTGCCTGTGTCTGCATCCTTCCGCTTACCAGAAATTTATCACTGCCGCCTGCCTTCTCTACAAGAACATCTTTAGTAATTCCAATAAATCCCTTATTTTTTTCAAGCGATAGTCTCTTCTGAGTCTCCATTATAATATCCCTTCTTTTATTTTTTATATCTTCAGAAATCTGATTGGATAGTTCGGCAGCCTTTGTACCTTCCTCTGGCGAATATGTAAATACACCAAGATGTTCAAACCTCATCTCTTTTAAGAAATTTAAAAGGTGTTCAAAGTGCCTGTCTGTTTCACCGGGAAAACCCACAATAAATGCTGTCCTTATTGCAATATCCGGAATGGCATCCCGTATCCTGAATATCAAATCCCTTATCTCCCCTTCTCTCTCCTGCCTCAACATTGCTTTTAAAATATAATTATGACTATGCTGTAAAGGGAGGTCAATATATTTACATATCTTTTCCTCATTTTTCATTATCTTTATAAGCTCATTATTTAAAAATGTAGGATAACAGTATAAAAGCCGTATCCATCTTATTTCATTAATCTTAACAAGTTTTCTGAGTAATTCTGACAGCCCATTCCTAAGTCCTGCATCTGCACCATACATAGTGGTATCCTGAGAAATGAGATTTATCTCCTTCACACCTTTACTTGATAGTATCTCTGTCTCTCTTACAATTGAATCTATAGAGCGGCTTTTAAAAGGTCCTCTGATTTTTGGGATAATACAAAAGGAACATCTGTTTGAACACCCCTCAGCAATCTTCACATAGGCAGTATAACGGGGTGTGGTTAAAACCCGCGGTGTATATTCATTAAAATCAAAAACAGGCTCTCTGACCTTTGATTTCTTTATACCGTTTTTAGACTCTATCATCTCTGCCACACTCTTAAAATCCCCTGCACCTGCAAGATAATCAATCTCAGGAATCTCCTTTAACAATTCATCTTTATATCTCTGGGATAGACAACCCATGACAATCAGTTTCTGACAGTTCCCTTTCCTTTTATACTCAGCCATTTCCAGTATGGCATCTATTGACTCCTCCTTTGCGGAGTCTATAAAACCGCAGGTGTTGACAATTATTACATCTGCATCCCCTTCGTCTGATGTAATTAAATAACCCTTATTTGTCAGACTCCCCAATACAATCTCACTATCCACCGTATTCTTAGGACAGCCGAGACTCACCATGCCAATCTTTTTTAAAGGTTTATTCATTTTTTTAATTATATCACAGTTTTTTTATTGTCCTTAGCTGCAAGTTCCATTAGAATAAGGCAATGGAAAAATTATCCGTAACCATTATCACATTCAATGAAGAGAAAAATATAAAGGATTGTCTTGATAGTGTAAAATGGGCTGATGAAATTGTGGTTATAGACTCCTTTAGCACTGATAGAACAGTGGAGATTTGTAGGGAATATACAGATAGGGTCTATCAAAATAAATGGCAAGGCTTTGTTGACCAGAAAAAATTTGCACTGACTAAGGCTTCTCATAACTGGGTATTGAGCATAGATGCAGATGAAAGAATCTCGGATGAATTGAGAGAGGAAATTAAAGAAGTATTAAGTGGTAATCTTAAATATGACGGCTATTATATGCCACGGAAGACATTTTATATAAATAGATGGATTCTGCACTGCGGCTGGTATCCTGATCACAAGATAAGATTATTCAAAAAGGATAAGGGGAGATGGGAAGGAACAGGGGGGACAGCAATCCATGAATCTGTAAAGATAAATGGAAGGGTCGGTTATCTCAAAGGAGACATTCTTCACTATTCTTTTCCGACCATATCTTCTCATCTCAAGACAATTAATAGTTTTACATCCATCTCAGCAAGTGAAAATTTTAAAAAGGGGGAGAGGACAGGCATATTATCCATACTCTTAAGGCCACCATTTAACTTTTTCAAAATGTATATATTAAAACTTGGATTTCTGGATGGCCTGCCAGGCTTCATTGTATCAGCCCTATCCTCTTACCATGTATTCATAAAATATGCAAAGATGTGGGAGATGGAAAAACAGAAAACGGACAGATAAAATGGGATTGAGGAGGGTGACTTTAAATGGGTGACCCCATTTTTTTCCAGCCTGTCCCCTTTTCCATTGCCTGTTCACCAAATCCTATAAGAACCTTCTGTATAAAATCCGTTAAAATATCCGACAACAACCTGCAAAACGCCGAAAGGTTCGTCGCTAAACGGCTGTCCAATGTTTGCAGTAAAGCGTGGTGCGGCACTATCCTTTGCTATGGCTACTGGATACTTTATATTTAGGGAACAGGCGAGTTTGCGGCGGGCGGTGATTGTTGCATGTATTATTTGCGTAATAGCATATATGACATTTAGGGGGTCTGGGTAAGGCATTGACTCATGAAAACGTGCCAAAGGCACGCTTTTAATATGATTTACAGCAGTGCAGTTCCGTCAAGAAGACCTATCTATTGGTTATGGGTTGATCCTGTATGCCAGCATAGAAAGCGATGATTTCAGCCGGTTCATTACCTTCATTTTGTCCATAATGCAATTGATTAACCACTTCAACGATAGAATCTCCGGCCTTCAGATGCAGAGTCTCGTTTTTTTCTGTTAAGACGGTTAGTTCTCCCTTTATGAGTATGCCTGCGTTTATCACAGGATGGGTATGGAGTGGCAACTTTGCTTTCGGAGGAATGGTGATTCTGAGTATGGTTACCTCGGGTTGACCTTTCTTGTATTCTGGCAGAATGCTTCCGTTCCAACTGGAAATGCTTTTAGCCAATGTTTCAGATTTGATACCGTGTTCATCCAGAGCCCATAGCTGGCTGGACAGCAATACAGCAAAACAAAATCCTAACCATATTTTTTTCATAGCTTTCTCCTTTAGATTTTAGTGATAAAATCTTTTAAATTTAATCCAAACCTCCTGTCAATACTGTAGTATTTACTCCCTTTCAAAAATATCACCCTGTATGTTGCCTTGATACCCTGAGAAGTCCAGTATTTATTTTTGTATATATTTATCATCTCTTTTATAACACCTTTTATTCCCATTCCATTAGTTTTTACAAAATAGGAATGATTTGCACCTATGTATTTGAGTGTTTTTAAAAGAGTCTCAACATCAGGATAATATCTTACCTCATCTCTCTCTTCAAAAGACACATTCTTAAACCCAGCCGCTGTCATTAATAATTTAAGCTCCTCTGCATTTTTAAATTTCTGAAAAACAGGGGGCGCATCTTTGTAATATAATCTAAAGGCTGTTTCAAAGGAATCCTTCAACTCATACAGAGACCCTTCGCCAAGTGTTGTCAGATAAACATATCCACTATCTGTGGTTACTCTATACATCTCTGCAAATGCCTTTTGTAAATCAGATACCCATTGGAGCATCAAGCCTGAAACCACCATGTTAAAATATTTTGAAGGATAGGGGAGCAATTCCGCATCGGCAGTAGTCAGGTAAAGATTTGAATGTCCGTTTCTCTTCCCTTGTGTAAACACAGACATACCATGTGCAATATCACAGGCAAATATTTTTGAAGTTTTATACTTATCTGACAGATTAAGAGCGATATTTCCTGTGCCAGTCCCTGCATCCAGTATTCTTTCAGGCTGTAAGTTTCTGCTGTATATTTCAAAAAGGAGAAGATTGGCAATCTCTAACTGAAAGGACGCAAATCTATCATAGGTAATAGCACTCTTTGAAAAAGATTTTTTTACAGATGATTTATCAATCATAACAAAAATCTTTTATCTCTTTATTAATCTTTTCCGGCTGGGTTAAAAATGGTGCATGACCCACACCTTCTAAAATCACTAATTTTGAATCTGGTATTTCTTTTGCCATATATTTGCCTGCACCGACAGGACATATTTTATCAATATCACCGTGGACAATCAATGTCGGCACTTTTATATGTTTCAAATTGTCCCTGATATCATTCTTTACCAGCAAATTTAGTGTTTGAAGGGATATATAGGGTGGTGGCGGAAAATCTTCATTGAACATTAACCTCTTAATTTTACTCAACCTATTCTCCTCAATCTTCTCACCCGAAATAAAGAGTTTCTCACAAAATTCTTTGAGGTAATTTTTATAATCCCTCTTTAAATTTTGTTCCAGCCTCTTTACCGTTGTCATAGGTTGTCCATGAGGATAGTCATTCTCCGATAAAAACTTCGGAGTCCCACCGATAAATATCAATTTCTCCACATCTTTCGGATACTTAAAATAGTATCTTGCAATAATAAAGGATGACATAGACCACCCTGCCAATGTAAATTTCTCTATACCTAAGAAATTAATTAACTCCTTCAAATCCTGAACAAATATATTAAATCCATATTCCGCATTCCGTATTCCGCATTCTGATTCCCCATGTCCCCTCAAATCAACTGCTATTATCTGAAAATCCTTTAAAAGTTCATCCATCTGATATTTCCAGACATGAGAATTCATTGCCCATCCGTGGATAAAGATAATAGGTTTACCCTTGCCAGCTATTCTGTAATGGAGATTGATACCGTCAGTAGTTTTAAAGAAAGGCATTTATCAGGCAATGAGCCTTAAAATATCTTTATAGGTTACAAAAATGGTGAGGATAATGAAAAATGATATACCTGCAACACCTATGATTTGATATGTCCGATGGCTCAATGGAGATTTCTTTAATGACTCAATTGCGAGGATAATGAGATGTCCGCCATCCAGTGCAGGAAATGGAAGGAGGTTCAATATACCCAGACTTAGACTCAGGAGTCCTGTAAAATATAGGAGATTTATAAAACCTGCATCCGCTGCCTTGCCAGCCATTACAGCAATGCCAATTGGTCCTGATAAACTGTCCATAGAACCATTGCCGGCGAAAAGATTGAAGATAAGCTGAATTGTGCCGACAGATACCGCTTCAATTGTCTTGAGACTTGCAATTGCTGCATCAAACAAAGATATGTGTTTAGCAAACATAAGGGCAATGGCAATGAGTAAAAAGGCAAAAATAATATTAAAGATAGAGCCGGCAGAGATAATAATTCCTCTCTTCCATCTTTTTTCCTTTAAAAACTCCAGAGATTCATCTGCCTCTTCATCTTTTGAAAATCTTACAAAACCTCCAAGTGGCAGAAGCCGAAGGGTAAACTCTGTTTCCTTGTGTCTGAATAGGGTTACTATTTTGGGACTGAAAGGGAAGCCGACTGAGAACTCATAGGCATTAATGCCAAGCCTTCTGGCAGTAATGAAATGCCCGAATTCGTGGATTAAAACAACAATTGTAAAAACAAAAAGAAACGCAAGTATTGAAATCATTATACTAACCACTATTCACTGCTTTTAAATGGTCGGGGCGAGAGGATTTGAACCTCCGACCCCCTGCTCCCAAGGCAGGTGCGCTAGCCAGGCTGCGCTACGCCCCGAATACAATCATTGTCATAAATTAACATATTAAGTGTAGTTTTGCAATATTCTTTTCCTCAACTCCCTTTTTCTCATCAACTGTAAGGAGTATAAGCATTCCCACAATGAAAAATAAAGTGACAGATAGTATCCCTGCCTGAACACTCTTTGTAAAATGTATTATCAATCCGTAAATAAGGGGTCCGAATATTGAGGCGAATCTCCCTGAGATTGCATAAAAGCCAAAGAACTCGGCAGCCTTTTCATTTGGAGTTAATGCTCCGCAGAGGGAGCGGCTGATTGCCTGACTCCCTCCAAGAACTGTAGCGGCGATTACACCAAGAATCCAGTATTCTGTCTTAATGTCCCAGATAATTCCGATAAAATATGCCCATATAGAGATAAAAGTCCAGATTACAAGGGAGATTATTATTGCAACTTTTTTCCCCATCGAATCGGCGAAATGACCGAAAATCATTGAGCCTGCAAAGGCAATAAACTGAATCATAAGGAAAAACATTATAATCTCACCTGTCTCCATTTTTACCACCTCTGCACCAAAGATTGAAGTCATGATAATCACTGTCTCTATGCCGTCATTGTAAATAAGAAATGCAAGAAGGAATTTAAAGAGCTCTTTGTGATGTTTTATGGATTTAAGGGTGTTAGCAAGTCTTTTTATTCCAACAATGATATAAGATTCTCCTTCAGGAAGTTTACTGCCAAAAGACTTTTCCCTTACAAACAAAAAAGTCGGTATGGAAAAGATAAACCACCAGACAGCAACAGAGAGGAAACAGTCCTGAACTGTAAAATAACCTTTCGGAAGACCTACCAGGTTCGGAAACTGGAGCATTGTAAGATTTATTAAAAGCAGAAGTCCTCCACCGATATATCCAAGCCCCCAGCCAAGGGATGAGATTCTCCCGATATTTTTTTCTGTTGAGATTTGTATAAGGAATGAATCGTTAAAGACAATTGAAGATGAAAAACCAATCAGGGCTAAGATAAAAAAAAGAGAGCCTATCAGATAGTCACCTGCGCCTACGAAGAAAAGGAGACCGCTGAAGATGACTCCGACATAGCAAAAAAATATCTGGAAGGGGCGTTTTTTAGCAGAGGAGTCTGCAATTGCACCTAAGAATGGAGAGATAACGGCAACTATAAGCATAGCAATTGAAACGATAAAGTCCCAGAGGGCAGCCCCGTGGATATTGATTTCAAGAATATCAACACCCTTTTCACCTCCTGCAACAACCTGTGCGAAATATTTGTTGTAAATAACCGATAGTATGACTGTAGCAAAAGCAGAATTTGCCCAGTCATACATCCCCCAGCTCACAGTCTCAAGCCTGATTATTTTTTCTTTGTTTTCTGTTTTAATAATTTCTTCCTCAATTCCCCCTCCCTTGACGGGAGGGGAATTCAAAGGGGAGGGTGGTAAAATTCCGACATTGAATCCCCAGATAGTTCCGTGAGATAATTATCTCACATTATGAACAGAAAATTCTATGACTATGCAGGGGTAGTCCATTTCCACTCAAATTACTCTTATGATGGGAATGTTTCAATTGATGAAATTGTTAATGCTGCAAAGGGTGCCGGGCTTGATTTTATCATGCTTACAGACCATTTCAGACTCGATGCAAAGAAGGATGGGCATGAGGGATGGCATGGAAATATCCTATTAATAGTTGGAGAGGAGATTTCACCAAGATATAATCACTACCTTGCCTTTAATATCAAAGAGCCGATAGTTACAAAGAGATATGAAAATAAGCCACAGGAATATATTGATGAAGTAAACAATCAGGGAGGCTTCGGCATAATAGCCCACCCTGACCACGAAGGGACTGAACTTTTCGGAGTAAAGCCATTTCCGTGGATAGACTGGTCCGTGAAGGGATATACAGCTATAAGTATTTGGGATTTGCAAACCGACTGGCAGGATAAACTGAAAGGATACCCTTCCGCAATTTTAAACTATTTCTTTTCATCATATCGTCTGTTGGGACCAAGAGAAGTTACACTAAAGCGGTGGGATGAATTAAATAGAAACAAAAGAGTTACAGGTATTGGAGAGATAGATAACCACAATGCAAAGAGAAGATTTCTTGGATTAAACTTCTATATATTCAATTTCAGATATGCCTTCAAAACAATAAGAACACATATACTTACAGAAAAGCCTTTCAGTAAAAATAGAAAAGAGGATACAGACATTATATATCAGGCAATTAAAGAGGGCAGGGTCTATGTGGCACACGAATATTGGAATGATGCAAAGGGGTTCTTATTTACAGTTGGAGATGATGATAGTGAGGCAGGTATTGGAGGAGAATTTATTTTAAGAAATAAACCTGCCTTTATTAAAGTTAATCTCCCTATCCATGGGCTGATTAAAATTATACATAATGGGGAGAAAATTTGCGAAACCCCCAACATAGTGTGTAGTCTGGAGATAAAAGAAAAGGGTGTTTATAGAGGTGAGGTATATCAAAAAATATTCGGAAAATACAGGCCGTGGATATACTCAAACCATATAAAGGTTAAGTGATAGTAACCAAGATTCTCTTATGAGCAGATTTATAATATCAGGTAAATACCTCACTGTAGTCCACAACAATGCCATTCTTAACCTTTTTGTAATAGATAATTCTAACATTTATTTCCTCATTTAAGAATTTTTGAGTTTAGTAGGTATCAGGCTTTATTGAAACGGGAATGTCTCCAATATAACCATCAATTCCTTTTGATTCAGCAACATTATCAGATAGTCTGTAGTCAAGCCCTTTGATCTTAGCTACTTTTTTTAAAATTGCCTCCTGAAATTTAAGTCCAAGAAATGTCTTTACTATTACGAGGTCTTTCACCCATTCATTAATCATATTTTCGTCAATCTTATTTATTGCGTCTTTGATATTTTTAACCATCTCCATGATTTTCTCTTTAGCATCCTTGATTGCATCAGGATATTTCTCAAGATACCATTGTTCCCATTCTTTAATGGTTTTTCCTGAAAATTCCTGTATTAAATCACTCAATTGCCCTACAACTCTTGGTCTTGTTCCCTGTGAGAACCGATTAGCCAAATTGATTATCAGAGTTACATATTTTGGAAAGGATGGAGATGGAATCTCTAATGTTTTTTTGATTTCGTTGTTTGTAAGCTTTATTATCTTCATTCTATTTGCCTTGAATTGCAATAAATCTATGTTTGTATTTGAAGTTAAGTGAAGAGTCTACCAGAGCTAATTTATTTTTAATCAGATGGGCATTTATAAAGGTTTTATTTTTTAGATAGAGGTAGCATAATAGATTACCTTTGTCGTCATATTTTATAGCATCAAATCTAAGAAATACTTTTTGTCCCTTTAATTTCTCGTTCAAAAATTGAATTGCATCTCCATTTATTTCCTTTTTTTCTTTAATGCCGATAAGCCTGACTTTCAGGTCATTATTTAGAGCTACAATCTCAGGGCTTATTACTTCTTTAACCGAATAGTATCTCTCTTGTTGATGCTCTGAATTGTCTATCTTTGAGCCAAATTTTAACTTTTTTGGGTCAATCTTTTTATCAAATTTAACAGGGTCTTTAAACACATAAGGTAATTTCTGAATTTCTTTCCTGAAATCTATATCCTTCTTTTCCTGAAATATAATTATTGGCTCTCCTTTTACCTTTTCCTTGATTATGGGCAAAAAATCCTTATTGATTTCATATCCAGCAGAATTTCTTTCCAATTTCTTTGCAGCAAGGCATGTTGTCCCGCTTCCTAAAAATGGGTCAAGGACTATATCACCTGCAAAGCTGAACATCTTTATTAATCTTTTCGGTAATTCTTCAGGAAACATGGCAAGGTGCTTATTCTGCCTTTCACCTGAAAAATTCCAGTGACCATAAAAATATTCGTTCCATTCTTTAGTAGTAAGTTTTGACTTTTCTTTAATCTCTCTACTCACCTTTGGAGATTCACCCAACTTTTTAAAAATCAAAATAAACTCATAATCAAGCTTTATTATTCCATTTCTGGGATAAGGGAAAGACCCCATAATTGTAGCACCGCCTGTTGTATTGCAAGTTGTAACCTTCTGCCAGATAATAGCCCCCATGTAATCAAATCCGATTGTTTCGCAGAACTTAATTATCTCCTCTCTTATTGGAATTACCTTGTATCTACCATAATAAACTGAACGAGCAAACTGGTCTCCGATATTTACGCACAAACGGCATCCTTTATGTAAGACACGATAGCAGTTTTTCCATACAAGATTGAGGTTATTGATATAATCCTCATAGCTGTCATTAAACCCAACCTGACTGCCATTGCCATAGTCTTTCAACTGCCAGTATGGAGGAGAAGTAATGACGAGATGAATACTCTCGTCCTTAAGCTCCTCCATCCTCCTGCTGTCGCCGATGATTATGGTGGTTTTAGTGTGCATTTGCTAGTTTTTTGGGAACAATTAAAGTAAAAGTGTTTACAGCAAGTGGGACATCCTTATCATGGGTATTCTTAGAAACAGATGTAACATATATTTCACCACCGTGTCCTTTTACAATACATTTTGCCACATAAAGACCTATCCCAGAACCTTCGGAACTATAATTAAAAGAATTTTTACCTTTATAATACATTTCAAATATTGAAGTTTTTTCGTCCTCTTCAATCATGGGTCCCACCGATACAACTCGAGTTGTAATGTCATCCTTATTTTCTGAGAATTGCACCGTAATACTTTCATTATTTTGAGAATATTTAACAGCATTATCAATTAGTATATGTGGAAGCAATGAAAAAGAGTCATAAGCTTCTAATGAACTTGAAAATGGAGAAACGAGGGTTATTCTGCAATTTTTATTTTTAGTTTTTGATAAATAAAGTATTCTAATTTTATCAAAAAATCTAAAGACTTCAAAAAGACGCTTTTTACCTGCAGTTATCATGGCAGGATTAGAGAATAAATTGATTAATTCCATCTGGTTACTCAAAAGTTCTGATGCTTTATAAATTGATTTTAGCCTGTCAGGGCTGTTTTCAAATTTATCTTCAAAACTTGTGCCTCCTTTCTGCTTAGAAATCAATGCTTCGGCATTTGATTTAATCAATGAATTTGTCTTTTGAATATCATGCAATATTGCAATAGCAGCTTTAGTTCTATCTTGTATAGTTGCCTCAACAGAAGGAATAATATTTTTGAAGTGGTTAAACCAGTAATTAATCTTTTCTGAAGCCACCTTATTTTGGCTATATGTTTTTCTAAATTGTTTAGGACAATCTTTATTTTCGGGGAAGGAAATTAAGCCAGTGATAATGATTTTAATGTCATTACAAATAGCAGTAAAAATAGAAAACCCATGAGGACAAGTATGATGTTCTAAGTTTTCTGAGTATATTATAGAGCTATAAAAGTCTTTGCAATTTTTTGAAAATTTCTTTTTACAAATTGAAGGGGATTGTAATACAAAACCATCGTTCAAGCCCTTATTATTATCATTTAAATTGACAAATGGAAATGGACAAGTAATTTTCAATAATTCATTAATTATCTGTTTATTCATTTGGCAAAAATCTCTATGAGTTTAGAAGCCAAGGCTGTAAGAGTCTTTATTGAGATTTCATCTGTAAATATTTTTTTTGCCCAATTATTAAAAAATTTATGGTCTCTTTTTGCTATGCTTTTATAAAGCACTTTTTCTGCCTTATTAATTTTTGATTCGCTTATTTTCTGATTTTTTAAAAAATCTTTTATTTTTCCCCAATAAAAAGTTACGGAGAACTTTTCTTTTAGAAATTCTTCAATCTTGGTTTTAATCTCTAAAGGCCCAGCGTCTTTTTTTAGAACATCATCAGCGAGTTTAAAGAACTTTGTTTGTTCAATATCAAATTTTTGACCTGAAAATGCAATTACAATTACAGCAGGATTACATTTTTTAATATCCTTTAATATACCTATTGCTCCTTCTCTTGAATATCGTTCACCCACTCCAGCAATATCAAGAAAGATTATATCGTAATCTCCACTTTCTAATTTATTAAGATTGTTTTCGATGTCTTTCCAATGTTCTATAGAAAAACCTTCTGCTATTAATATTTTTATTTGAGGAACATCTTCATCATCAATAAATAATATTCTTGCCCTCTTTCTGATCTCATTTAAGTCAATTGGCACTTGGATATTTTCTAATGATTCTTTTTTAAACCAATTAAAGATGTTAGCAACCATTATTTTCTCCTAAATTTAATTGATATTATATAACTTTTGTATCAACTTTGCCCGAAGTAAAATTATTATTTTAAATTACATCATTTGGGCTTATTTCTTTGGAAATAGCACATAAGTTCCCTATAATATATCCGTAAGTATCATTTGGATTTTATTAAGTTACAAACACGCCAGATATACCCACAACCTGCCTTCCTCTCCCCTCTCTGCAACCCTTTTTACAAGTCTTTTCTTATAAAGGTTCAATAATCTTGTCCCGCTGGTATTGGCAGGGAGTTTAAGCTCATCAGAAAGCTCACTGGCTGTAATTTTTCCTTTACTGAGTATCAAATCCAAAGTCTCTTTAAGATAATTATTAAGACTGCCTATAAGGATTTTTCTGCTGTCCGTCATCTCAGCCATAACAGATAGCTCTTTTCTCTCAAGTGCAACCTCGATATTTTCTTTCTGATTTTCGCTTAAGCCAGTCAGAACAATATATTTATCTCCATATTCACTGCTCGTCAGCCTTGATATTAACTTTGCAACTATCTCATCGGCACAAGAATAGTCAATTATCCCTATCTTTGAAAAATCAAGAGCAATAACCTCCCCATCTTTTTCTTTGGAAATGTCCCTCTCAATCCGCTCCCTTATTACCTGCCCCGATTGCCTCGTAACAAGGTCAGCCGAGCCGTTTTTAAGTTCTTCTTTGAGGAGTTTGTAAATGTTGTAAGTTTGCATATCAAATCCTTATTATTCCACAATAATCATAGATTTGAATCTTGCCATAAATGCCTTATACTGGTTATATTGTTAATCTGAGAAATGCCTAACCTGTTATAAAAAGCCATCTGTTCACGCAGAATAAAGCAATTATCTTTCTTTTTACAGACCTTTCAGTCATCTAAAGTGGTTATACAGTAAGACTGTTGAGACTCTGTATATGTTTTAACACTCATATTGTGTTTTCTTATCCTCCAGTTCTTTTATATTTCCTCTGTCGCCGATGATTATGGTGGAGTTAATGGGCATAAGCTTCTGTTAAACGGTTTCCTTTTTCTTTTTTTCGGTATCCGTATTTTCTCCAATTAACCATCTAATAATTTTATTTTTGATAACTATTTTGATATTGTCTCTAAGCCCTTTAATGTTAAAACCAGTGGCAATACTTAATAGTCCAAGTAGAAATGTAATTAATATTAGAGGGACTCTCAATAGACGCTGATTGTTTAGAAAATCAGGAAAAAATTGTGCAGCAGTTCCCAAAATAAATATGATTACAAGTATTACGAATAATATTTTTCCAAAGATAGCAGAGATTTTTTCTGCCCTTTTTTCTATATTTCTTTCGATTCCTTCCTTTTCCTTCTCGGTGGTATCTAATTTACTCAAGGTCTCGCCGTGATGTTCTTTCTCTTTCAAATATTTCTCTTCGCCTTCTTTTTTTATTCCCTCTCTGATTTCTTCGAGAATTTCTTCTGATGTTTTATCAGTAAAGTTGTTAGGATCACCCATCGTTTTTTCTTCCAGCAATTCCATTGCAACCCTGTGGGTTCTAAGCAAATAATGTTCATCATCGCTTATTTTTTTCTCACCCTTCAACTTTTCCACTTCGTTTAAAAACTTTTTTATCAGGGTATCATTTGGTTGTAGTGCTGCGTAACAATCAGCAATTATTTTTTTCTCATTTAAAGATAAAACTTTCGCAGGTGACTGTAGCCATATTAAAGTCCCTATAAAAATATCTGTTAAGCAAGCTGGAATATTATGGTCTTCCCCTATTTCGGACGATTCAAACCGCTTATTCGCATAAGATAAGCCAGAATTCGTTGTCGCAAAAATGCTATCTGCCTCCTTAATGGTTTTTGGTTTTCTTCCCTTTCTTAACTTATAAATACTTGCGATAGATTTAACATCTCTTTGTATCGCTGAGCGTTTTTCTAATTCTTTAAAGCTTGGATTCTGTTCTTTGTAAATCTCAACAATTGCACCATACAGTTTTTCTTCATCTATTTGATAATATTTATACTTATTGGGGTCAGGAGCGTCCACCTTGATTATTTTATTTTCTTGCAAAACGCTATCTGCGTTAACAATAAATCTTTCTACATCACTTGATTTATAATTATTTTCAACAAAATATCTTAATACTGGGCTTGCTAAGGATGGATCATACAGAGGACTTCCAACCCGTCTTAGCGCATCTTCTAAAATACCCATTATTTCGTCATATGTATGTTGGAATATAAATAAATTACCTTTCTCTTCTAAAAGTGTTTTAAAAAATTCCATATAGGCATCTTTCTTTTCCTTCCCTTCTGCTCCTATTAACCGAAGAATGCATCTGGTATCAAAATAAAAATTAATTTTCCTTAATTTCCCTGCAAATTTATTGAACTTGTCATAAAGTATTGCACTTGCTAAAATGTATCCTACCGCTATGTCAACAATGAATTCAAAGACTTGGGGTTCTGATTCATGAGCATTCTTTATAAATTTATAAATTAGAAATTTCTTTTCATTTGAAGGCTTGATTGGGGGCAAAACTGTTGATTGATGAGAAGCAAACAATATGTCTAAATCATGGTCTTTTAGAAATGATATGAAAGCAGCATCGGCTCCTTCCTTTGTTAATTCAACAGAATATTCTCTCTTTGCAAAATCAATAAATTCCTTGATAATCTTTTCTTGTTTCCTAATCTGTTCATCAGCGGTTGTTGCAAAATCAAACTGAGCTACTTTGTTTTTATTTGGTTTAAATGTATCATAACTTTTGTCAATTAGTCCCCTTTTTTGAGCACGTGCCAATATAGTACACATCGGATGGTATGGAATGACAAGACCAAATTCTTTTCTGAAATCATTACAAATTGTGTTTACATCAATTGCTCCATAATTGTATTTCTTAATCAAAGTAGCAATAAATGGGATAAAATTTTCAATATAATCCTTTTTAAGATAATCCCAATTAACTTTTAGAACAGCGAGACTTGCAATAGCGTTGTCCATTTAACCTCCATATTTATTGAGTAAATAATATTTTGAGGTATTCATATCATCGTATCCCCACTTTAAACTCATAAAAATGCGCTCAAACGGTCATACCTGTCAATGTTATACTCGCCGTCCTTGAATATTAACTGATTGAAAATTCTATTAAGCTTTTTGTCTGTTCCGATTTTTCCTTTAATAGCAGCCTCATTGTTTACTAAATTTAGTTCTGAATAAAGATTCCAATCAGCTAACCGTTGCATATATAAGCCAATGTCTTGCCGTTTATTTTCTTGGTTATTTAAGAAGTTGTATTTATTTGGGAACTCCGTAGTAGCTATCGCATTAATAAGCTGTAATAACATTTCCATTGTTTTCGGTTCTCCTGATAAAAAGTCCCATAACTCACCTGCTATCAATATTTCATCGGGAGCAAAAAATTTATTCATATTTATATTAGAGCTAAGGAATCTGGCTTTATCATAGCCGGTTTCAGATTCTTCATTTGTAGGATCAAAGGGAAAACCAATAAAAAATCTGATTGTCTTTTCAGAAAACTTCTTAAATAGTGCTACTTTTCCTTCAAGTATTTTTTGTTTTTCGCCTCTCATCTCACCGGAGTTTGGTCTAACCGTTTTTAGTTCTATGGCTGTGATATGAGCAGCGTCCTCAATAAAAACATCTGCAGAAAAGTCAATAGCGCTTACCAGTTCAGTATTGTTATTTAAGAATAGCTTTTGATTTTCATTATTGAGATTTGGCGATGCCTGAGATGTGCTTAATGCAGTTATTAAATCATTGATATTTTCTTTTTGTTGTTTTGTAATAGGTAAGTTCCCAAGTTTTTTAGAAGTATATTCCCGCTTCTCGCCATCACTTAATATATGCGCCACATTTTCAAAAAAAGTTTGTCCTAATGTAGTGTTCAATCCATGCAGCCAACTGCTTAAACTGATGAAGAATGGGAGATTAGAAACTTTACCTTGAAATTTATCTGTAAAGGCATTCAAAAAAGATGTATGGAAAGGGGCGTTGCGGTTACTTGAAGCATCCTCAGGAAATTTTTCAAATCGGGTGAATAAGACTTTAATTATTTCAAGAGATATCTTTTCAATTTTATCTTTAGATATTGGCATATTTATCTTGCCTTTAAATGAAATATTATTTCCGAATAAGCCCCTTTATCTTTTTCAGTGCGATTTAGCACCGGTCTTTTGAATTGATTTACAATTTGCATCCCTGAATTTTCAGCAATTATTGGATACATATTGTATTTGTCGTTGGCTACAAGAAAAATATCATAATTGTCTGCCAGATATTTTTTGCAATTGAGGAGAACTTCGGTTATGCCTTGAATGTAGCTTTGTTTTGCTTCCTTCCCTTGCCCCTTGTATAACGGACCGATTTCCAAATCGTCATTCCGTTCAAAGCCAAACAGGTCATAAGCGTAGGCGTGCTGTTCGTGGTAGTCAATCAGCCCGACATACGGCGGACTTGAAAATATTCCCTTGATCTTTTTCTTTCTCACTGAATCTGCAAAGGCAGGGTTTTTCTTTTCTAATTCCCTGAAGATGTCAATTGTTCGGCTGTCTCCGGTTAAACAGATCTGATAAGTTTGAGTTCTCAATCTGTCAAATTGAAATAGGCGATTAACGGTGTCTTTTGTGTATGTTTCCCACCATCTAAGAATTGAGAAAAGCGGCTTGCAGACTTTACCGTGCTTTGCACAATAATAGGTTGCTGTAATTGGTTCAACAAGCGTTGCAAGGTCTGCGTGTGTGGTTGCCCTGCAAGAGCGGATGGTTCTGCTTAAAATAAGGCTGATGATTCTTTTAGTGTCACCATTTTTAATCTTTTTAATTTCATTAAACACAAATTTGATTTCATCTCTTATATGATGAGAATACCACTTCTCTAAAAATGTTTCGTCCTTATCTTGCTTTACCTTAATATTGTATGCTTTAACAAGCTTGTTAAAGATGGGCAAGAACTCCTTTTCCTTTTCTGCGCCGTATTTCTCCTCGTTAATTTGATTGCGATTTACTTTATATTTGTATTCGGGAACGGGAAAATATTTATTATTGAATTCGTAAAGCGTTTGCAAAAGTTTTTCTTCAAATTCAAGTGTGTGCGAATCTGATAAAAAGTCTCTGAGATCCTTTGTTATACGGCTGATTTCAGCTTGAACATCAGCTAAGTAATATTTTATAACCTTACAATTTCCTATAAGCGTATTGAAGGCAGAGATATCAATTCCGATGGAGTGCATTCCCAGTTCGCAAGCTTGAACCATTGTCGTTCCACTGCCGGAAAATGGATCTAAAATAATATCGCCTTCTCTAAAATATACTTTTTTCTTGAAATTATCAGTATGACTGTCAAGAAAATATTCAACGAGTTGAGGAATAAATTTACCCTTGTAGGGATGAAGTCTATGGACATGCTTTGTCGTTTCTGCTTCTTTATATTGGTCGAATGATAAAGCCCAGTTAATATCACTCCCTAACTGTTCCCTCCACAAAAACTCTCTTGTGCCATTGTAGGATTTATAATAGTTGAGCAGTTCTTGTTTGAAAACTTGGGAACTGCCGTTACTCCCGATTTTCTTTATACGCCCATATTGAATGAGGTAAGAAATATTAGAGGTAGTTACGGTCTTGCCTAAATACTCCGTTGCCCATTCACTCGCTTCTTTTATAGTCAATATTTGATCTGTCTTGTTCATATATTTGTCTTTTCCGCTCTCAAATTAAGTCTCACTATCTACCTTTTGATCAATAAGTCTTCCATTATCTGCATCTCTCTTAACCCAACGTAACCACCCTCACCTTCATCCTCTCCCCATGAGGAGCGAGGAAAGGAAAATTAATTTCAATTGATTCTATTGAATCATAACTCAAAATCTTTGTCAAGGTAAAAATGCATTAAAAAAAATGGATTGATTTTTTGTTCAATAGAGTAATACAATGTATTATCATCGGAGGCAATTCTTGAAGACAAAAATAATGAAAAAGAGAATATCTGACGAAGAATATTATGAGACCTATGGCGTATTGAGTGATATTGTGGATGAGGATATTGATTTAAGCCTTGAGGATAGCCTCAAGAGAGACATGCTGGAAGGAAAAAGGAAAAGAACTCTGAGGAATGTCTCAATAAAGATAGACCCTCTGTATCTGCTGTCTATTAAAAAAATCGCCACTTTAAAAGGTATACCATATCAAACCCTCGTAAGGCAGTGGCTTGTAGAAAAGATAAGAAAGGAATTAAAAATAGCTTAGGAAATTAAATCTCTATCAGCATTATGTTTATTTGTGAACCTGAAAAATAGACAAGTTTAGTTTCTTTCTCCTTTCCCCATGCCCATTTGGGGATTATGGAGAATTTTGCTGTGCCTGAGCGGATGGATATTTTCCCGTTCCATTGTTTGACAAAGCGTCGGACAGCGGCGAGTCCGTGTCCCCTTCCTTTATCTACATATCGTGAAGCTCCGTGAAGCAATGCCTTTTCTATTGCCTCAAAATCGTTCTTCAATGGAAATCTCTCTGACAGGGATTTTTTAAAGCCTATTCCTAAGTCCATGACTGCAATTTTAGCAACATTCTTATTAATCTTTTGGTGAAAATGATACTTCTGAATCCCCACAAATCCCCTGTTTTCGCTGTGCTCAATTATATTCTGGCAGACCTCCGAAAGGGCTACGATAAAGCCATTTATTGCCTTTTCATCGTAATTAAGATGCCTTTTTAGTATTGCATTTGCACGGTCTTTAACCCTTCCTACTATGAAATGGATGTCATCCGATTTTTCTATCGGTGTGATTTCAAGTAGGACGTCGGAATAGGAGCTTCGTAAATATTTTCCTGATATTTTTGGTTTAGGAGGCTCAAGATTGAAGTAGCTGTCTGCAAATTTAAAGAAGTCCATTCTTTCAAGGTATTTTAGGACTTCTTCTGATTTTGGCAGGTAAACGGTTTTCCTGCTGCCCTCTGATTGAAGAAGTTCTCCCAATTCAAGAATACCAACCATACCGGCAGGATCAATAAATGATGCTTCTCTAAGGTCAATCTCAGGAGATTCTTTAAAGAGGTGCAGGACCTGTTCAAAGGTGTCTTCTGTAATCTGGGTCATATTTTCCCCTCAACCCTTGCCCTCTCCCCAAATGGGAGAGGGTATTTCAAGGCAATAGGTTGTAAGACTTAACCTCAAGTTTTAATTTCTCAAGTTCTTTTAAATCATATCCTGAATGGAGATAGTAATACACTGAATTGTTTGTAAGGAGCATATCTATATATTTTTGATAATCCCTTTTTAGACAATTTTTGGGATATAATTTCTATAAATTATGTTATAACATATAGCAAAACGGATAAGAGGAGGGATTTGAGATGATTAGAGAGGCTATTGGAAAGGTTATTGAGAAAAAGAATCTGACTGAGGCTGAGATGGTCAGCGCATTTGATGAGATTATGAGTGGCGGTGCAAGTCCTGCCCAGATTGGTGCCTTTATAACTGCCTTGAGGATGAAGGGAGAAACCATAGAAGAGATCACAGGTGCTGCGAGGGTTATGAGAGAGAAGGCTCTGCATATAAAGACAAAGGCTAAGATGATTGTTGATACCTGTGGGACAGGGGGTGATGAATCGGGGACATTCAATATATCAACGACAGCAGCTTTTGTAACATCGGGTGCAGGGCTTACAGTTGCAAAGCATGGCAATAAGTCTGTATCAAGCAAGTCAGGGAGTGCTGATGTGTTAAGGTCTCTCGGCGTTAATATTGAGGTAGAGGTGTCTCATGTGGAGAGGTGTCTTGATGAAATAGGCATAGGTTTTCTCTTTGCACCGCTTCTGCACGGTGCAATGAAACATGCAATAGGTCCAAGGAGAGAAATAGGTATTAGGACAATATTCAATATATTGGGCCCACTCACAAATCCAGCAGGGGCACACTCACAGGTGCTCGGCGTTTATGATTATAGATTAACTGAACCTCTCGCAAGGGTTCTGCAGAATCTCGGAAGCACCCATGTATTTGTTGTCCATGGTGCAGATGGGCTGGATGAGATAACCCTTACAGGAAAGACATTTATATCAGAGCTTAAATATGGGGAGGTAGAAAATTATGAAATCCTTCCTGAGGATTTTGGATTTGAAAGATGCAAGAAAGAGGAACTGCTTGGAGGAGATTCGGAGACAAATGCCAGAATTACACTTGATATATTGAAAGGTAAAAATGGACCCCATAGAGATATTGTCCTTCTCAATGCTGCTGCTGTAATTGTGGCAGGGGGGAAGTCAAAGGACTTGAGAGAAGGATTGAAGGCTGCATCTGAATCAATAGATTCAGGGATGGCGATGAAGAAGCTTGATGGCTTAAGAAGGCTGACAAATGAATATAGGGAATCATAAATTAGTGTTAGTGAATAGTGTCAGTGACAGTAAAAAAACTGACACTGGCACTGATATTTCTATGCTTTCAAAAATAATCAAAAATAAAAAAGAAGAAGTAGAATATTTAAAAAGGAAAACCCCTATCTCTGAACTTAAATCAAAGATAAGAGATATGGAGGAGACAAGGGGATTTTTGAAGGCACTGAAAAAGGATGAGAGTCAGAAGGAGAGGACAACTAAAATAATTGCAGAGGTAAAAAAGGCATCTCCATCAAAGGGAATAATAAGAGAAGATTTCAATCCTTTAAAGATAGCTGAGATATATCAGGAGAATGGGGCTTCTGCAATATCTATCCTTACCGATAAGAAATTTTTTCGGGGTGATATTAATTATCTGTCAGACATAAAAAAGATTGTTTCCCTCCCGCTATTAAGAAAGGATTTTATTATAAGTGAATATCAAATTTTTGAGTCAAGGGTATATGGTGCTGATGGATTTTTACTCATTGCCGCCATATTGGAGAAAAATCAATTAAAGGACTATATGCATCTCGGCAATGAGCTTGGGATGTCCCCCCTGATAGAAGTCCATACAAAAAGAGAACTGGATGATGCTCTGTCAGTAAATGCTGATTTGATAGGGATTAACAACAGGGACCTTGATACTTTTAAAGTTGATATGAAGACAACTGAAAAGTTGATAGAGTATATACCGGAAGGGATAACTGTTGTAAGTGAGAGCGGGATAGAAAAGAGGGATGATATATTGCATCTTAAAGAGATTGGTGTGGATGCATTTCTGGTAGGTGAGGCACTAATGAAAGAAAAAGATATTGGAAGAAAACTCAAAGAACTTATTGGCACTTCGTCAAAAGAATGACCTCTGAAAAGTATTTTATCGCACCGTAACTTATAAACCTAAATTTCCCCAAAAACTTCCAAAAACTTTCACTGTAACAGCAAAATGATAATGTCCTAATCTGGCAAAATAGAAATGTCCTAAATAAAGCATGTCATAATACCCAAATTTTTAATATTAAGAGGAGGGTAAAATGGCAGAAGAGGACACTATTACCATGAGTCAGTGTTTGGGGGTCTTGAAATATCACTTTTTGTAATGATTGGACTGTAAATAAATTTGCAAAATAAATTCATCCCACCCCAGAAATTCCCCTGATGCTATGTATTTCCTGCACGGTTTTCGGTTCTCTAATTTCAGCTTAAAATAACATCGGCATTGTTAATCACACCTGACGCTTGACTGTAGTTATTGAATCTAATATATTGTTCTCAAAAAGATATGCTTATGGGCAATTATGATGTTATTGTTGTAGGGGCAGGACCTGCCGGCTCAACTGCTGCAAGAGGCTGTGCAGAAAGGGGATTTAGGCCCCTTTTGATAGATAAGGCACTCTTTCCAAGATATAAGCCATGCGGTGGAGCCCTTTCTATTCGCACCATTAATTTACTCGGGCTGAATCTGGGGTTTAGATTGGCTTAATTCAAAACCTATGGATTCCATGAAGATATTTTTAACTCTAATAATTTTTCAACTGGAAATAGCCATGCTCCTATCAGTTATCAAATGGATTGCAGGAATTTTATATTCTATGTTAATGGGAACAGTTGCCATTATTGTTTCCATAGTTTGTAAAAATCCTAATGCTGTCCGTTCCGTTACCAGAGTGTGGGGCAGGGGGATGTGCAAATTAAGCGGGGTTAAGGTAGAGATCAGCGGGATTGAAAACATCTTGAAAGACAAATCTCAAATATTTATTTCAAATCATCAGGGAATGTATGATATATTTATTCTTGAAGGATACCTCCCTGCAAAATTCTTATGGATAGCAAAAGAAAACCTCTTTAAAATTCCAATAATCGGATGGGCAATGAGAAGGGCAGGGTATATCGGGATAAACAGGACCAGCCCAAAGAAGTTTTTTGAGAGTTTAAGTCGGGCAGTTGATGAGATAAAAAACGGCAAGTCAATTATCATATTTCCTGAGGGGACGCGGACGCTTGACGGGAGTATAGGAAAATTTAAAAGAGGAAGTCTTTTTCTCATATTTAAAACAGCTGTACCTGTTGTCCCAATTACTATCAGCGGCAGTTTTGATATATTAAAAAAGGGAGAATTCAGAATAAATTCTGGAAGGGTTCGTGTTCATATAGATAAGTCCATAGAGGTTAAAGAGAAATCTGATGCTGAGGCAGATTCAGGAGAAGAAGGGCAATTGTTGAATAGTTTCAGAGACATAATTGTTAATAATCTTCAGAAATTGAAGACAGAAGAAGGAGTAAGGTAACAGGATGTGTTCTGATAATAGAGAATTAGAAGAAAGGATAAAGAGGCTTAATAGAATAGGTATTGCCCTATCCAGCCAGACAGACCTCAGAATCCTCCTGGAGACAATTGTAAAAGAGGCGAGGGGATTTACAAATTCTGATGCAGGGAGCCTCTACAGGAAGGAAGAAGGCAGGCTTATCTTTGAGGTGGCACAGAATGATACACTTGACAGGAGGCTTGGTGAAAAGGAGAAAGAGGCATTCAACCCTTTCCCGATACCTCTTACAAAGAAGAGTATTGCAGGCTATGTGGCATTGACAGGCATTATATTAAACATATCTGATGTTTATCATCTGTCAGGAAAAGAGGAATACAGTTTCAACCGTGATTTTGATAACAGGAACAATTACAAGACAACATCCATGCTTGTAATTCCAATGAAGGACCATGAGGGGGAGATAATAGGCGTACTTCAATTGATAAATGCAATAGATGAGATGGAAAATATAATCCCTTATCCTCAAGACCTTCAGGATTTAATATCCTCACTGGCATCACAGGCCGCTGTAGCCATAAGAAATGCAAAGCTTATAGAAGATATTAAGAACCTTTTTGAATCACTTGTAAAGTATTCTGCTACTGCCATAGACGCAAGAAGCCCCCATACTGCCGGTCACTCCCGGAGGGTTTCTGAATTTTCAGTAAAGGTTGCAAAGGCAATAAATGAGGAAAATAATGGACCTCTTTCGGATATAAAATTCAGCCCCCTTGAAATTGAAGAGCTTAGGATAGCAGGATGGCTGCATGATATCGGGAAAATCGGTGTAAGGGAATGGGTATTGGAAAAGGCTAATAAATTAAATGATGACAGGATGGAGGCAATCAGAAACCGATTTCTGTTTATAAAAGAGAAGATAAAAAATGAATTGTTAAAGAGGGAAATTGAAGGAGGTTATAACCCGACAGAAGTTGAAGAAAAATTGAATTCTTCACTGAAAGAACTTGATGAAGATATTGAATTTCTTAATATCGTAAACAAACCAGAATTTCTTAAGGATAGTGACTTAGAGAGATTAAAAAAGATTGCCAATAAAAAATATATTAATTCAAATGGCGGAGAAGAAAATTATTTGACAGAATTTGAATATACAAACCTTTCCGTAAGGAAAGGCAATCTTACAGGTGAAGAATATAAAAATATCCAGTCTCATGTAGTTCACACCTATAACATTTTAAGAAATATTCCCTTTACAAAGAATTTGAAAAATGTCCCTCTGATTGCTGCTACCCACCATGAGATGCTTAATGGGACAGGGTATCCAAATGGATTAAAAGACAAGCAAATAACGATGCAGGCAAGGATTGTAGGGATGGTAGATATATTTGATGCCCTGACTGCTGCCGATAGACCTTACAAGGTAGCTGTCCCGATTGATAAAGCCCTCCAGATACTTAAGCTTGAGGCAAAGGACAACAGACTGGATGAGCGGATTGTAAATATATTTATTGAAAAGAAACTCTACGAAGGGGCAGTTTAATAGACTCAAAAGGTGAAAAATTCTAAATTCTAAATCCTAAATTCTAAACAATATCAAAAATTAAAATTCAAATTTCCAAACCTCTTTAAAATTACTATTAAGAAACACTTGACAGCTTTTTAAATATAATCTATTATTGATAGTGAATATCAAAATCAATATCATTTATAGGAGGCTCTATGTGCGTTGCATTAATTGGAGGGATGGATAGATTGAAGAGGGAGTATGAAAGGACTGCCGATGGATATGACATAGATTTGCGGCATTTTGCAAGGGGCTGCCCCTCTTTTGAAAAAAGGCTTAATGGGATGGATACAATCATTATATTTACGAACAGAATATCCCACGATGCCAGGAAGGTGGCTATAGCCAAAGGGAATAGCATGGGTGTCCCTGTTTTAATGTGCCACTCCTCCGGCATATCGAGCCTTAAGAGATGCCTTTGTGAGATTAAAGAATAAGGAGGTGAGCCATAAATGTTTGAGTTTTTTCAAAAAGGCGGACCCCTTATGTATCCGCTTTTACTCTGTTCGGTGCTTACCCTGACTTTCAGCATAGAAAGGGCGTATCGGTATGCGAGGTTGACCGGCAGAAAAAAACTCGTCTCCGAAATTAAGGATTATCTGCTAAAGGGTGAGCACGAAAAGGCAATTAAGCTCGGAGAGGAAGACAACGGCGCTGTTGCAGCGGTTATAACAGAGGCAATAAGGAACAAGGACAACAGCATTCAGATAATTGAAGAGGCTGTATCGTTAAAGGGTTCTTATGAGTTAAAGAAACTTAATGAGCATCTCCACATACTGGAGCTGATAGGCAGGATGGCGCCGCTCATAGGACTCTTGGGCACTGTCCTTGGCATGGTAGAGGCATTTAAGAAGGTGGCATACATGAAAGGGTCGGTAGACCCCTCAATCCTTGCCGGCGGGATATGGGAGGCATTGATAACAACTGTAGCAGGGTTGTTTGTAGCTATCCCCGCCATTGTATCCCATCACTTTTTTGAAGACAGGGTTAAAAGGTTTGCATTTCAGATGAAACACAACGGGGCAGAGATAATAAATATTCTGTGCAGGAAAAGATGATAGAGTTTGACGAGCATACTTCAGGGCGGGCAGATATAGACCTTACACCTATGATAGATGTCGTGTTCCTGCTGTTGATATTCTTCCTGCTCACATCCATATTCTCAAAGCCGTCTATCCCATTGGATTTGCCGGAAGCAGAAACGGCGAGGATAGAGGGAGAGCCTGAGATATCGGTCATTGTAAAAAAAGACGGGGATATTCTGCTTAACGGCCGGAATATAGGGTTGTCGGAACTGTTTGGAGAGTTATCGGTTTTCCATAAAAACAACGGCTCAAAGGATATTGCTATTATCTCCGATAAAACGGTGCCGTTCGGTCGTGTCGTAGAGGTTATGGATGCGATAAAAATGGCGGGGCTTGAAAATATATCTATTGTTACGGAGAAGAAGAGATGAGGACTGTCAATATCACCCATATCGCATTTTTATTTTCGTCCTTTATTCACATTGCACTTTTATCCATAAATCAGGATATAGATAAACCAAAATATGAGATATCCGATAAAGTCAGGGTAAGGCTTGTGTCAGCCGTAGATAATAGAGAGATAGAGAAGAAAGAGATTGTCAAAAGAGAACGGAAGGGCATTGTTCCTGTAAACAAATCAAATATAAAATCGGCAGAAGTGATAAAACCTGCTGAAGATTTTTTAGAGACTAAAATAGCAGGAGAGACAACCCATTCTCCGACAGAGGAGACTTATACGCCGGAAGAAAGTCCTGTAATTTCCAAGATAAGACAATCTGAGGATACTGCAAAGGACTCAATAGAAGGGGTGTCAGAGATAATAACAGAGGATGAAACGCTCATATCTCAAAGAGATACAAAAGACAATGAAAATAAATGGGGTGATGAAACCTCTGTCCATAGGCAAGAAGAACAAGACTTCCCTCTTATATCCTCCTTTAGTAATGCAGATGTATCACTGGAAAAAGATAAAGAGATAATTGACCTGTCGGCAATTGGCGAAGATATGAGAAGGAATATCGAGGGCATAAAGGGGTATCCCTATCTTGCAATAAGGAGAGGAGTTGAGGGGACAGTTGTCTTGTTTGTAAAGTTAGACGCTGAAGGCAAGCTTATTAAAAACCACATTAAGAGGTCGTCGGGTTACGAAATTTTGGATGCGCATGCAGTCTCCCTTGTAAAAAGGGTATGTCCATTCAAGCATACTGCAAAGAGGGATGTAGAGATAGAGCTGCCGGTTACATACAGGCTTGTTAAATGATGATAGATAATTACATGAAAGAGATCAGATGCAGGAAATGCAAGAGGCTCTTGATGAAAGGGGATGTTAAGGCTGTAGAGATTAAATGCCCGAAATGCGGGTATATACAGAAGATCGAGGGAAAGGAGGTGATGAAAGATGAGTGAATCCGAGTTAACAGCTCATAGGATTAACAATATTATCAGCGCTTATGAATTCAGACTGATAGACTTTGATAAGCTCGTATCATTGATAAAGAAGGTATTGACGATTTCATAATTTTTACAGGAGCGCTCCGAGTGCTAAAGACAATAGAGGATCTCGAATCCCTGTAACCCTTAAAACAAGGGTGGAGGATTTAAGATGAGAGGTTTAACTTTACTTATCATCTGCCAGCTTATAATTATGAGCCATATTACGGCTGTTTGGGCAGAGGAGGAATCGGTTAAGGTAAAGGATGTTGTGATAACGGCTACAAAGACAGAGGTTGAGATTGAGGATGTCCCTGCATCTGTAGAAGTCATCACAAAAGAGGAGATAAAGGCAAAGGGGGCTGAAAAGCTGAGGGATATAATCGGGTTTGCCACAGGTATTTATAAGGAACCATACTTTGCAAGGGAGGATTCAAGCGTGGGTATAAGGGGTTTCAAGCCTGAACAGACCCTTATTCTGATAGACGGCAGAAGGCTTACGGGTGAAGTAAGCAACGCTTATGAGATAGACAGGATTACCCTTGAAAATGTGGAGCGTATAGAGATTATAAGAGGGCCTGCAAGCGCCCTCTACGGCTCGGATGCGCTTGGCGGCGTAATAAATATAATTACAAAGCCGCCTGAAAATCTCTCCTTTGATCTGACACCGGAGTATGGGATATTTGAAGGCGGCAAAGGGGGACAACGGAGTATCAATACCAGAATAGACAGCGGTAAAATTGGAAATCTTGGATTTTCTATTGCCGGCTCCCTTATAAACAGGGATGCGGTCTTTAATGAAGGCAGGGCTTCTCTTATAGGAGACGGCGAACACAAAAACCTATCCTTCAAGTCTGTCTATGATTTTACAAAAGCCACAAGGCTTACACTGGATGCCGGATATATGAAGGAGGATGTAAAAGACTGGGCATTGGTAAGTTCAGCCCTTTATCGTTATACAGATGATAATAAAAGGCAGGACCTTTCCCTTGGCCTTTCCCACAGTTCACCTGAACTTGAATATCAATTGAGGGCATATACCTCTATCTATTCAAAAAACCAGGAGACGAGAAAGGATTCTACAAATGCCATTTCGGATTTTACCGAGGCAGAGAGGCAGACGCCGGTAATAGAGGGAAAGATAAGTAAGGAGCTATTTACAAACCACCTCTTTACCTTTGGCGGTGAATATAGGCATGAATTTTTCAAAGGGACAAGACTCGATACAGGGGAGGGGAATTTTACGGCAACGAGGGGCGGCATTACCATGACCGGCTCGGAGGCCAGGCTAAATTATCGGGCAGGATATGTTCAGGATGAGTGGCAGGCATTCGATAACCTCCTCATAATCCCTGCAATAAGATACGATAGCAGCGATAAGTTTGAGAATGAGATAAGCCCGAAGATTGGAGCCACCTACAAGATTGTCCCTGAACTCCGAATCAAGGTGGGCTATGGACACGGCTTCAAGAGCCCCACACCAAGGGAACTCTATTATGATTTCAGGCATTCCGCTGCAAGATACCGTGTCGCAGGAAATCCTAATATAAAATCGGAAAAATCTAACAGTTATGAAGCTGCAATAGAGGGTGAGAAAGGCATCTTTTCAGGGAGGGCTGCCTATTTTTATAATGATGTCAGCGACCTGATAACCACAGTTGAAGACCCTGCTTATGCCCCTGCTGCAGGATGGAGAGGCTTCGTGTATAAAAACATAAAGAAGGCTGAGATTCAGGGTGTGGAATTGGAAGGAGGGGCGGGGTTTAATAATGGGTTATTCCTTCAGGCATCCTACTCTTATCTCGATGCGAAGGATAAGGACACCAATCAGCGTCTGGTAAACAGGGTAAAGAATAAAATAGTTGCTAAAGGTATCTATGACATCAAACCTCTTGGGCTTAAAGTCAATCTGTGGTGGGAATACATCGGGGGATTGCTCTGGAGCACAACTCCGCTTGTTGAAAAGGACTACGACATCTATTATTTAAGCCTTTCAAAAAATATAGGAAAGGCTGCTGAGCTATATGCAGGGGTGGATAATCTATTCAATAGAAAGGATGCGGATATTCCAATTGTCGGCTCTTTCTATTATAGCGGTATAAGGGTTAATTTTTAAAGGGGGTTTATCATGAGAAATAGTTTCTTGTTCAAAATACTTATCTTATTGATATTTTTTAACATGGCAATATATGGCATAACCGCGGAGGCATCACAAACCGGTTTTCTCATTGTGGCAGGGGACCGCGGGGCGGTGGGAAACGAAGATATAGAGAAGGTATTTAGAAGATTCAGCAGCGAATACCCTGCTGCCCTCTCCTTTATCGGATGGGAAGAAGATAAATACTCACCATATTTTAATTCGGCGATAAAAGGGTTTAGAGATAAAGGCGCAGCAAAGGTTGTTGTTATACCTTTGATGGTGAGCTCCCATGACCCTCATTTTAGAAAAATGGAGAAGCTGCTCACGGCACAGGCAAAAGAGGTCTTTGGCTCAGGTTTTAATCCTCTTATTGCACCCCCTCTAAAAGAGAGCTATCTCTTTGACCAGATTTTATTTGACCATATTCAGGCAATCTCTAAAGACCCTGAGCAGGAAAGGCTTGTAATAGCCGGGTTTGGAGCTGAGACACTGGAAGATTCAGAAAAGATGAAAGAGGAGTTCTATTCCCTCTTAAATCGTGTCCGCAGATTCTGGAATTTCAAAGAGACAACTGCGGCTGTATTCTTCCACCCTCATGCAGAGAAAAAGGCAAGAGAGGATGGGGGTAAGACAGCCTTGCAGATAATCACCAATACTGCCGCTAAAAAAGGGAGGACACTTGTTATACCTATGAGTATCGGCATGAAGACGGACAGTGCAATGTCCTTTTTCGGCAGACTAAAAGCCATGCTCTCCGAATTTGACCTCACAATGCTGCATGAAGAATTGATAGGGCATGAAAATATCCTGCTATGGCTCAAAAAAACCGCTAACCAATATAACCTGGCAAAACCCGGGGAAATTGGCGTTGTGCTTATGCCCCATGGTTCCAATAAACTATGGAACGATACAGTGGATAAGACAATCGAGCCTCTCAAAAATAAATATCCGATAGAGATTGCCTACGGCATGGCGGATTATTCTACCATTCAGGAGGCAGTATCCCGGCTTGAGTCAAGGGGCATTAAGAAGATAATATTCGGCAGGATGTATGCCTTGCAGGAATCAATGAAGGCAGAATCGGATTACATCCTCGGATTAAGCCGTGAACCGCAGATACACAGGCATCATATCGCCGATTTTCGTCAATTGCGGAACTCAGCAGTCTTTACCACATTCGGCGGTTATGAAAAAGACCCGGATATTGCCTCTGCCCTGCTGAAACGGGCAGAGGAGATGAGCCGTAATCCGGAGAAGGAAACCATATTGCTGATTTCCCATGGGAGCGGCGATGATGAATTGAACAAGAAGTGGCTTTCCGTAATGGGGCGTAATGCCGAGAATATGAAAAAGGCATCAACAAAGAAATTCAAGTCTATCAAGGTGGCTGCACTGCGGGAGGATTGGCCCGATAAAATGAAAGATTCGCTCATGGAGATAAAACAGATTATAGAAGAAGGGAACAGGGATGGAAGGGTAATAATCATCCCAAACCGTCTTGCAGGGAGCGGATTTTATCGGGAGGTTTTGGATGGCCTCCATTTCGATATGAATCCAAACGGTATTGCACCTCATCCTTTTGTTATGGAGTGGCTGGAAAGGGAGATTCAAAAGGCGATGGGTGGTATCGGTGTCTCTCCGTTGGTGCGGCAGAGAAAGGATGACATGGAGAGTGCGGAAAATAAGGTTCTCCATGATAAACATAGGTTTTAAGTGTAGGGGCCAAATAAACATTTACCTCCTCAAAGGTGAAGGCAGTAAACGGGCCGCTGCCTTCACCGCAATAACCTTTAATTTGAATGTACAGGATTTTCAATGTTGAGCGGTTCGTTCAGGGAACGAACCCAACAGTAGGGTCTGTTCCCCGAACAGCCCTTAAATATAGGCGATGAAATGTGGCATAATCCATATTGATTTTTCAGTAGCAGCCACCCTCGAAAAATACTGCTTCTTTAAATAAAAAATTAAAAAATACTTGACAACCTTTTTAAAATGATTTAATGTTGATTGTGATATTCATTATCAATATCATAGAAAGGAGGTGTTTGTATATGTATGAGGTGCACATAGTTGCAACATGGATGCATATCATATCGGCCGTATACTGGATAGGTGCCATACTTTTTACACTGACCGTCCTCGGTCCGGTAATGAGATGCCAGAATACAGGGATAGCAATGCCTATAATGTCAGAGGTGCAGGGAGGTATTGTATTGGTAGCAATCTTTATATTCATCGCTACAGGGACTTTCAATATGTACTACAGGGGGTTGATGGATACTGAAGTTTTATTTGAAAGTTCATACGGGACAATATTTTTGATGAAGATGCTGCCAGTTGCAGTGATGTTTACAATATATTTTTCCGCTCCATACATACTCAAGAGGCGCTCCCCTTCGAGCAAGGGTGTATGTTGTGAGGTAGAAGGTGGACCTAAACCGGTTGGGAAGGTCTTTGCCATACTTCATATAATAGCCCTTGCCTGTGGTTTGTTGATAGTCTATCTGGGAGTAATGCTGAGAGGGTAGTTGGGGGCGGGGAAGATTTTTTAAATCTAAAAGGAGGTTTTTAAATGGAAAGGATTAGAGTATTTTTTGCATTGGTTGTGTTATTGCTTCTTATGTTTATCTCTACTGTCTCTTTTGCAGAAGAGGCAGAAATTAAGGAGATGAAGAGACAGATTGAGGTACTGACAGAGGAGATGGAGAAATTAAAGCTTGGTGCAGTGGCAGAGCCAAAGTATGAGAGTTTTATGGGTTTAGGTCCTGCGGCATCAAAGGTGTATGGGATAGAAAAGGGATTATCCATTGGAGGTTATGGTGAGGTATTCTACAATAATTATCAGCATGCCTCAAAAAAGGATTTTGCCGATGCCGCCAGGTTTATATTGTATGGAGGGTATAAATTCAATGATTGGATTGTAATGAATACGGAGCTTGAGTTTGAGCATGCAGGTATAGGAAATTCAGGCTCTAAGGAAGCGGAGGTTTATACTGAATTTTCATATCTTGATTTTCTATTGAGCAAGGCTTTCAATGTGAGGACAGGTCTGATATTAATGCCTATAGGTCTTGTCAATGAGTATCATGAGCCAACGGTTTATAATGGTGTTAGCAGACCCGATGTGGAGCTAAACATAATTCCAAGCACATGGAGGGATATTGGTGTAATGGCTTATGGAAGCATGGGAGGTCTGAAATATGATGTTGCCCTTGTCAATGGACTCAGGGCAAACAGTTTTACTAACAGCACATGGATACGCTCAGGGAGACAGCAGGGGGCAAAGGTGAATGCCGATGCTCTGGCATCATTGGTTCGTATAAACTATGAGCCCCTGACAGACCTGTTAATCGGAGGGGCATACTATGCCGGAAAGGCTGATGAAGGCAAGGGAGGGGATCAGGATAAATCCACTGATAAAGAGGGAACTGTAAATCTATGGGAGGTCCATGCCCAGTATCAGGTAAAGGGGCTTAACGTAAGAGGACTCTATGCAAGAGGCTCTCTGGATGCCAATGATGCCTTTAAATCAGATACTTCTTTAAAGAAAGTAGGCAAGGATGTTGAGGGTTGGTATCTGGAGACAGCTTATGATATTATGCCTTTTATAAAATCAGGTTCAGAGATGTCTCTTACACCCTTTGTGCGGTATGAAGCTTATGATACAAACAAAGAGGTTTTTGCCGGACAGACCCATGATACGACATTGGACAGGACAGTAGTAACTTATGGTCTTGGATTTAAGCCACATCCAAATGTAGTTATCAAGGCAGATTACCAATCAAGGGATACATCATCAAGTCTTTCAGAGGGGAAGGGGACCAATCTGGATGAAAATAAGATTGACCAGTTCAATCTTGGCGTAGGTTTTATATTCTAAAAGGCAAAAATCAGTGTTAGTGTCAGTGAACAGTGTCAGTTTAAGGTATTTTTTACTGACACTGACACTAATCACTAACACTATTTTCAGATGAGACTCTTAATTTCCATATTTGCTTTATCCATATTCATCCTGTGGGGTAGCTCATCAGAAGCTAAGGTCTACCTCACAAAAGATGATGCATTGAAGAAGGTATTCCCTGATGCGGTGATTGAGAGGAAGACCCTATTTTTATCTGATGAGGATGTTAAAAGGGTAGAGTCTCTTTCCGGAGCTAAGGTTGAATCAAAAATCCTTACATATTATATAGCGGTGGAAAATGGTGGTGTCATTGGTTACGCCTTTTTTGGAAGCCATATAGTCAGGACGAAGCCGGAGGTTTATATGGTTATTATCAACCCTGATGGCAGTCTTAACCATATTAAAATTCTCGCATTTTATGAGCCTGAGGAGTATCTACCGCCGAAAAGGTGGTTTGAGCAGTTTAATGGTAAGGTGCTTGATGATAACCTCTGGACTAAAAGGGGGATAAGTGCTGTAACAGGTGCAACATTGAGTGCTAATGGCATAACACAGGAGGTTAGAAAGGCACTTGCAGTTTTTCAAATAATGATTCTCAAAAAGGAGGACTGATACTATGTTTCTACGAATATGCCAGATACTTCACAGGTGGACTGGGCTCTTGATTGTTCCTCTTATTCTTATTTCTACTTTGACAGGATTTTTAATTCTGCACAGGGATGGTCTCTCCCTTTATGAAAAGCCTGTTCAAAACTCCATTTTTCTATGGCTGTATGGAGAACCAAAAACTTTTGAGATTGATGGCGAAAAGATTGCTGAGAAGTATCCGCCCTCATGGGGAAAGGCGTTGTCAGCCTTTCACGACGGGAGATTCAGGGGAAGGTCTTTTATCCTGATTGTAGATATCCTTGTCATCTCATTAATAATCTTATCTCTTACAGGTCACTATCTCTACCTTAAAAGACTCCAATTTAAAAAGAGGGTTATCCCTGTTTCTGAAAGGCTGGAGGACCTTGACTATTTACAGATTTTAGACAGATTCGGTAAATTAAAGGGGAAATCAGTAGAGATAAAAGACAGAATTGACGAACTACATAAAATAGTTGAACACATTTTTAGTCACACAAGGGATAAAGAGATAGCCATGAATAAAGATGAACTTATATTTATTGAAGAACACATAAAAGAGCTTGATAACAAAACCCATGAAATCATGGATAAGATAAAAGGGGGAGGAGAAAATTGACATACTCTGAGGTTTTTGCTAATATTCCAGCCATGGATACACAGACAGCAGAACTTTCCACTAAATCCACGCCAGATAGATATACCTATAAAGATTATCTCTTGATAGATGACGATAAACGGTATGAGATTCTTAGAGGAGGGCTTATCATGGTTCCTGCACCATTTACAATTCATCAAAGATTATTAAGAAATATAGAAGATATTTTATGGAATTTTGTAAAAGAAAAGAAACTTGGCGAGGTGCTGGTTGCCCCCACAGATGTCGTCTTATCAGAAGATATAGTTGTCCAGCCTGATATACTCTTTATAAGTAAAGAAGGACTTGACATTATTAAAGAGGCTGCAATTATGGGGAGCCCTGATTTAATTGTAGAGATAATATCCCCTTCATCTGCCTCTTATGACACAGTGGAGAAAAGGGATATATATGAAGAATATGGAGTGAAGGAATACTGGCTTGTCTTCCCGCAGGAAAAGGCTATAGAAGTTTTAGCCCTTGAAGATGGCGTTTACAGGGAACTCTGTAAGGGAAGGAAGACAGGGGTTGTAAGGTCAAAGATTATCGTTGGATTAGAGGTAGATTTAAAAGATGTCTTTGAATCCTGATAAAATATGAGAGCATTGAGATATAAAAACAGAACAGTCATTTTGAGTTTTGTTGTTTTCTCTTTAATCTCTCTTGTTCTGCTGCCTTTCTATCATATCCATACTGAAATTGAGCATGTATACCTGCAACCACATAAACATCAAGCCCATCAGCATATATGCCTTATAGAATCGTTTGTATCCCAACTGAGTGGTGGCTCTATTGATAAAGATTGTGAAGATTCCCATGAAGAAGAGGAGGCTCAAACAAACATGTCCCTGCAAGCTTTAAGCAGGGATAAGAGTCAATATGTTATAAAGCAAGGCGGGGATTTAACAAAAGATTTAACTCCGCCTTTGCTATATACCGTAAATTCCATTCAGGTTGTATCAAAAAACCCCTTCTATTTTCTTTCTGTAATTTCAATATATTCTCATTATAGCATTACCCCTTCAAGCAATAACTTCAGCACCCGCTCTCCGCCCCAAATCCTTATCT
>Ga0209324_10000065_pt1 | contig 61633 bp, 67 predicted proteins | sample Rifsed19ft3_FD_184015 | JGI IMG/M metagenome (GOLD analysis project Ga0209324, IMG submission 184015) | Soil microbial communities from Rifle, Colorado, USA - sediment 19ft 3 (version 2) | ecosystem: Environmental > Terrestrial > Deep subsurface > Rock core/Sediment | place: Rifle, Colorado...
TGCTCTACTTTTACAAGCAATGTATCATTATCACAATCATAGCTTATTTCTTTTACAATCTGCTCATTTCCAGATGTCTCCCCTTTTTTCCAGAGTTTCCCCCTTGACCTGCTCCAGAAATGGGTAAATCCTGTTTCAATAGTCTTCTTTAATGCATCCTCATTCATATAGGCAAGCATTAATACCTCGCCATTTTTCCAGTCCTGAACTATCACCGGTATTAAGCCATTATTGTCGTATTTTAAGTTTTTTATATCCATAAAAAATGTGGTGGTTACAGTCTCACATTAACCCCTTTCCCTCTTAAAAACTCTTTTGCCTCTTTAATTGTATATTCACGATAATGAAATATAGAAGCTGCAAGGACGGCATCTGCCTTCCCTTCCATAAATCCCTCATAAAGATGCTGTAGATTGCCCGCCCCTCCTGATGCTATAACAGGGATACCTACTGCCTCCGATATGCTTCTTGTTAGTTCAATATCATATCCCTCTTTTGTTCCATCTCTGTCCATACTTGTAAGGAGTATCTCTCCTGCACCATACTCTTCCATCCTTTGAGACCACTCCACTGCATCAAGTCCTGTGGGATTACGACCCCCGTGTGTAAAAACCTCCCACCTTAGAAGTTCGGAGTTCGGAGTTCGGAGTTTGGAGCTTATATTTTCTTTTTTTTCTGCCTTCTGTCTTCTGCCTTCTGTCTTCTGGCTTTTTTTCGCATCTATTGCCACCACAATGCACTGACTACCAAATCTTTCAGATGCCCTCTTTACAAATTCAGGGTCTTTAACTGCTGCGGTATTTACTGAAACCTTATCCGCCCCTGCCTTCAATAAATTTCTTATATCATCCAGTGTCCTTATACCGCCGCCAACTGTAAGGGGCATAAAAACCCTTTCTGCTGTCCTATAAACTACATCTATTATAATATTCCTGTTCTCGTGGGAGGCGGTAATATCAAGAAATGTTATCTCGTCTGCCCCTTCCCTGTCATAAATTTCTGCAACATCAACAGGGTCCCCTGCATCCCTTAGATTTAAAAATTTAACCCCCTTCACAACCCTGCCATCTTTTACATCAAGACAGGGAATTATTCTTCGTGTAAGCACAGTTTAATTGCCTCTTTTAAATTAACAGCTCCACTATAGAGAGCCTTTCCAACTATCACCCCGGTCACTCCATGTTTTTTTAGTTTCATAATATTTTTTATATCGTTAATATCCGACACCCCTCCTGATGCAATTACGGGAATGCTAATTGATTTTGCAAAAGACTTAATTGAATCTATATTGGGTCCTGAAAGAGTTCCATCCCTGCTTATATCCGTATATATAATACCTGATATGCCCATCCCTTCAAACCTTTTTGCCAATGTAGAGGCAGATGTCTCAGTAACATCTTCCCACCCCCTCACTGCCACATTACCATTTTTAGCATCTATTCCCACGATAATCCTTTCAGGAAACATCTTGCAGACTTCACTAATAAGGATAGGATTTTCCCATGCAACTGTCCCAATTATAACCTTTTTAGCCCCTATGGAAAAATACTCTTTTATAGTTTCTATATTTCTTACTCCTCCGCCAACTTCCAGAGGAATTTTTACTGATTTTATTATATTACCTATAATCTCTTTATTTTTTGGGACACCAGATACAGCACCATCTAAATCTACAATATGAAGAAACTCAGCCCCCTCATCCTCCCATCTCTTTGCAACTGATACAGGGTCATCTGAATACACAGTCTCCTTATCCATCCTCCCCTGAAAAAGCCTCACACATTTGCCACTTTTTATATCAATTGCTGGAATTATTAACATTTTTATAGTTTATTGCTCTATAAGGAAGTATTTAACCAATACAAGAATGTTTAGGCAGTACTCTTCTCCATCTGTAAAAATGATACCTCAGAAATATTAGCCTGTTCCTTTGCATGTTCAATGGTCATACTTACAATGTTACCTTCCCATGAACTTGCTTCAGGGTCAGGGTTATATAGAGAATATCAAGACAATTATATCAGAAACATACTATCACATTTCTCTGTTTTTCACTACATTCACAAATCCCTTTCGTCTTAAAACCTGTGCTGAAAAGTTTTTATTCAGTCCAATCTAAGGGGTTCAGTCCAAGCATATTTTCCTTCCTGCCACATCTCAAAGGCTAAAAAAAACCGAAAATTTTCGTGATTTTTGACTTTATGATTTTTGGTCTTGACAGCTTCTTTTTCGTAGGTCTATACTACAAATCACAAAAACAATTAACTACTACTGATCTTAACCGGAACATCAATCCTGACACAGTTAAAACAATGCAAGTCAAGCTCGCCAATTGTCAAGTATTACAAACTGTTGCACCACTTCATAACAATGTAAAGCAAGTGAGTTCATCAGATAGAACTTTAGATATTATAGATTATAAATATACCCGTTAGCAGCTAATCAATATATTCTTACATTTCCTATGCCAATTATACAATTTTTAAATAATGTAATTTAAAATGTTTAAAACTGTTGTAAATCGTATTGAAAAATTATAGTTATTGTGTAATAATATCGCAGTAACGTGGGTGGTTGCTTGTGAGACTCTAATTTTCATGAATTTTAGATAAAGAAACCCCTGAATGACTTTTTCAGGGGTCTCAAATTGATAAAGGCAGTCTCCTTTTTTAGAATGGGAGGGATATCTTCAACTATAGGAAGGCTCTTTACTAAGTTTGTTATAATCAATTAATCTGTTAAGTAGGCAGTAGTGGGTTAGTAATAAAATTATATAACACTGGAGTGAGAAGATGAAAGTAGTTATTTTGGCTGGCGGTTTGGGTACACGACTTGCTGAAGAGACAGAAATAAAACCTAAACCAATGGTTGAGATAGGTGGAAAACCAATTTTATGGCATATAATGAAAATCTATTCTCATTATGGATTCAACGACTTTATTATATGCCTCGGCTATAAGGGGTATTATATTAAGGAATATTTTGCCCACTATTTTCTCCATGAATCGGATGTTACCTTTGATTTTGGAAATTCTAACGAACAAATCATTCATCAACATTCGGTAGAACAATGGAGGGTTACCCTTGTTAATACGGGGATTGAAACCATGACCGGTGGCAGGGTTAAGAGGATACGACCTTATGTTGGAAATGAAACTTTTATGCTTACTTATGGTGACGGCGTTTCGAATATTAATATTAAGGATCTTGTTTCCTACCATAAGAGCCACGGCAAATTGGCCACTATTACCTCAACCCAGCCGAGCGGCAGATTCGGAGCATTGGTAATAAAAAACAACAACGTCCAGGGGTTTCAGGAAAAGCCCAAAGGCGATGGTGGTTGGATCAATGCAGGTTTCTTTGTAATGGAGCCTAATATCTTTGACTATATTGAGGGAGATAAAACCATGCTGGAAAGAGAGCCTTTGGAAAACATGGCTAGAGACGAAGAACTTATGGTGTATAAACATACTGGTTTTTGGCAGCCTATGGATACGCTACGCGACAGAACCCACCTTGAAGAACTATGGAAGTCAGGGAATGCCCCGTGGAAGGTCTGGTAATGAAGCTTGATTTTTGGAGAGGTAAAAAGGTTTTCATTACAGGTCATACGGGGTTCAAAGGGTCATGGATTTCTCTCTGGCTCCATTCTTTAGGAGCAGAGATTAAGGGTTACGCACTGAATCCGTCAACGGAACCGAGTTTATTTAAGCTATGCAAGATTGATAAACTTGTCCATTCAAACATAGCGGATATAAGGGATGCCTCTTCTTTAAAGAAAGCAGTGTACGAAACATTACCTGATATAGTTTTTCACATGGCGGCTCAACCTTTAGTGCGTGAATCATATAAAAACCCGGCGGATACGTATGCTATTAATGTCTTAGGTACCGTTAACTTATTAGAGGCAGTGCGCGTCTGCAAGAGCGTGAAGGCTGTTGTTAACATTACAACTGATAAATGTTATGAGAATAAGGAATGGGTTTGGGGGTATAGAGAAAATGATTCCCTGGGAGGATATGATCCGTATTCAAGCAGCAAGGCATGTTCAGAACTCGTAACATCTGCCTATCGCAGCTCCTTTTTTAATCCGATGAATTATGCAACTCATAGTGTTGGTGTAGCCTCCGCAAGAGCGGGAAATGTTATTGGCGGTGGCGACTGGGCCACAGATAGACTTATCCCCGATTGCGTGAGGGCTATTTTGAAAGGTGAAAAGATAGTGATCAGAAATCCTAATGCCATACGGCCCTGGCAGCATGTTTTAGAACCACTTAGCGGCTATCTTGCTTTGGCACAGAAACTTTATAAGGGTAGCCTCAAATATGCCAAAGCGTGGAATTTCGGTCCCGATGATAGTGATGCAAAGCCAGTTGAGTGGATAGTTAAGATGATATGTGAAAAGTGGGGGGAGAATGCTTCTTACGAAATAGATAAGGGGGCGCATCCACATGAAGCTCACTACTTAAAACTTGACTGTTCAAAGGCAAAGATGGAACTGGGATGGCATCCCCGTTGGAACTTAGAGAAGGCCATAGACAGCATTATAGACTGGACAAAGACATATAGGGAAAATAAAAACTTGAGGGAGAAATGCATTGAACAGATAGAAGAGTATTCAGAGTGCAAAGTTAAGGTCTTTTAACAAGGTCTTTTAACATTGAATTTTATATACGAGGAGGAAAAGAAATTATGAATCGTGATTTTTTAGAAGATTTGTTTATACTCGAAATGACAAACAACCATCAAGGCGATGTAAACCGTGGTTTGGAAATCATTCGACAGTTTTCACGTATAGTTAGATTTAATAATGTGAGGGCTGCTATAAAACTTCAGTTTAGGAATTTTGATACTTTTATACATAAGGATTTTGTTGACCGTGAAGATATATATTATATAAAGAGGATAAAAAACACAAAATTATCTGTAGAAGACTATGTGGCTCTTGTTGAAGGAATAAAAAAATCAGGATGTATTCCATTAGCTACCCCATTTGATGAAAAATCAGTTGATTTAATAGAAGATTTAAACCTACCTGTAATTAAAGTTGCAAGTTCCGGATGTAACGATTGGATGTTGATTGAAAGGATAGCTAAGGCCAGAAAACCGGTAGTTATCTCAATTGGAGGCATGTCATTGAAAGATATGGACGATATGGTTACTTTTTTTGAAAACAGAAACATTCCATTATCAATTTGCCACTGTATTGCCGCTTATCCAACTGAAGACAGTGAACTGCAATTAAATCAGATTGATTTTCTTAAAAGAAGATATCCTAATCATGTTATTGGCTTATCAGTACATGAATATCGTGATTGGCAATCATCAATTATCGCTGGATATGCAAAAGGAGCGCGATTATTTGAAAGGCATATAGATATCAATACCGATGGTTTTAAAGTGGCATCTTATTCATCTCTCCCGGAACAGATAGATGTATGGTTCAAGGCATGGCATCATGCCAGGTTAATATGCGGTAATTCAGCAGAAAACAGGTTGTTGCCTATAGAAAAAGAAACAAATTACTTAAACTCTTACATACGTGGTATTTATGCTAAAAGAGACATTCAAGCCGGAGAGATGTTATCAGAGGGAGATATCTACTTATCTGTGCCCTTACTAAAAGGACAAATATCATGCAGGGAATTAATGCTTGGTCGTTCAGGGCATAAGGTAATAAAACATATCGGTGTGAATCAACCTATTATGATTGACAGTGTAGATACGCCATATGCTGATAATGAATCATTAATGAAAGTTATATACGAAAGAGGGCTTGATCCGAGTGAAACATGCAAGAGTAACAACAAAGATCAGCTAAGGCAGCTTCGTGGCTAAGAAAACAGTTTTATTAACAGGCGCAAGTAAAGGTATTGGTAAGGCAATAAAGGAGGTGTTGGAAGCATCTGGAAAATATAATTTACTGACACCTTCAAGCAGCGATCTTAATTTGGGAAATCTTGAAAGTATTAAAGATTTTTTTAATGATCAGCATATTGATGTAGTAATAAATAATGCCGGGATTAATATACTTAACCCGATTGAAGAGATCAGCCACGAAACTATCGACTCCATGTTTCATGTTAATCTGATTGCCCCATTAATTTTAATACAAAAAGCTGTTCCCTTCATGAAAAAACAGCAATACGGCCGCATAATAAATATTAGTTCAATATGGGGAGTTAGATCAAAAGAGTTTAGAACTTTATATTCCGCTACTAAATTCGGACTAAACGGTATAACAAAGGCATTGTCAAGAGAGTTAGGAGAATACAATATCCTCATAAATTCTGTATGCCCGGGATTTGTCAACACCGAGCTGACAAAGAAAAACATACCTTTTTCGGAACAAGAGGAGATTAAAAAAAATATACCTTTAAAAAGATTTGCAGAGCCGTCTGAAATTGCTAATATAGTCGAATTTCTGATTTCCGACAAAAATACTTATATAACAGGTCAAACGATAGTGGTAGATGGGGGATTCACAGCATGAAAAGCCTTCAGATACAATCGAAGATTAAAGATTATACGGTTTCATTTGAAAACGATTTTGATTTCTTAGACAATCTGTCAAGAATTGCTGAAAAAGTTGTTATAATTGATAAGATAGTTTTTGACCTATATGCAGAGATTTTTACAAAAAAATTTGACCGGTTAGACAGAATCATATTGGAGGCGACTGAAGAAAATAAAACATTGGATTACGCCAAATCAATATACGAAATTTTGGTTAAAAAGAGTGTAAAGAAAAATCTCAATATCATTTCGATTGGTGGTGGAATTACCCAAGATATTACAGGCTTTGTAGCTTCTACTTTATACAGAGGAGTTAATTGGATATATCTACCTACAACTTTTTTAGCGCAAACTGATAGTTGCATAGGAAGCAAGACTTCATTGAACTTCCAATCGAACAAAAATCTCATAGGAACATTTTATCCTCCTACAGAGATATATATAAATACAACGTTTCTTAATACCCTCCCGGAAGTTGATTTCTTTGGCGGAATAGGTGAAACAATCAAATTTCAATTAATGAGAGAGGTGTATCCGAAAGATTTTGGGGCGATAGTTGAAGCTGTGAATTGTGCAGCAGGAAAGGAATCATTATTGCCATTAATTTTTGATAATATGCAAGTAAAACTTTCTTATATGGCGGGTGATGAATTTGACCAGGGAAGAAGAAACTTGCTCAATTATGGCCATTGTTTCGGACATGCAATTGAAACTACATCAAATTATTATATTCCCCATGGTATCGCAGTGATCATTGGAATCATATTTGCAAATACTATTTCTAAAAATAGACTTTTAGTATCTGCAGAGACCTCTGATTTCTTAAATAAAAATCTTCTGCTCCCAAATATCCCCTTGAAGTTAAAAAAGGAACATTTTAATATGCAAATTTTGAAAAGCATGAAAAGTGATAAAAAAAGAGTAGGAGAACATCTGACAGTTGTTATCCCTGATGAAGAATTCAGATTGACAAAAGTTGATAACGTAACAGAAAGTGAATTTATTAAATCCTTTGATGAAACAGTGAACATCCTGTTTGGTTCAAAATAGGGGATTTTGTCTTGCAGATCAAGGAATTGCTGGAATCTGTCGAAGCTCTGATAGCAGACCCAAACAAAGGGCTTCCGGAAGATATCTTTCTTTTTGTCAGCAGGATCACACCCTTAATCAATGTTGACTTATTGATAAAAGACGATAAGAATGGAACATTGCTGACATGGAGAGATGACGGATATTGTGCTGCCGGATGGCATATCCCGGGTGGGATAATACGATATAAAGAAACAATGGCCGCAAGAATTGAAGCTGTGGCAAAGAATGAGTTGGGCACCAGCGTAGAGTTTGATCCTACGCCAATAGCCATAAATGAAATAATCCATCCATCAAGAAACAATAGGGGGCATTTTATTTCACTGTTAATTAGGTGTTCACTTACAACTCCACCAGAGGAAGACCTTCGTTTTAAAGGTCGGAATCCCATGCCTGATGAATGGATGTGGCATAAATGTTGTCCTGATAATATCATCCCTGTTCACGAAATATATAGAAAATTCATCTGATTATGAGGCAAATAAATGAAAAAACTAATATCCATTATCACCTCTGCCTATAATGAGGAAGGTTGTATCGATGAGCTATCACGACAGTTGCAGGCAGTATTTTATGAAAATAAAATGTATGATTTTGAAGCCATTATCATTGAAAATGGCTCGATGGATGGCACTTATGAAAAACTGATCAAGATTCGCGAAAAAGATCCACGATTTAAGATCGTGCAGTTGTCGAGGAACTTTAGGATGGACGGAGGCATTACGGCAGGTCTGCAGTATGCTAAAGGTGATGCTGCAGTTATAATGACAGCTAATCTCCAGGATAAGCCTTCTATCATCAACGATTTTATTAAGAAATGGGAAGAGGGATACGATCACGTTTACGGCATTGTAAAAAGCCGGCCTGGAAAGGGGATTTTTAGACGATTAAACTCCCTGCTTTTTTATATACTGATCAATAAAATGACAGATAATATGATCCCTAAAAATGCCAGTGACTTCAGATTGATCGATAAAAAAGTATATGAAACAATCAACTCTATGGAAGAAAGGAATCGTTTTACAAGAGGGATGTTTGCCTGGCTCGGTTTTAAATCCATTGGCATTGAATTTGAAAGGGCTAAGAGATTTGCGGGAGAATCTCATGCGTCTTTCTGGAAGGTGCTTGAACTTGCGGTTAAGGGAATATTCGCATTTTCCTATATACCTATAAGATTAATTTCTTTTTTTGGACTAACACTGTCATTTATTTCCCTGACGTACTTGGTATACACAGTGTTTAAAATTATATTTACAGGTGTTCCTTTCGCAGGGTATGGGACTATTGTATCACTTATGCTCCTTTTGTTTGGCTTTTCATTCCTCATGCTCGGGATATTGGGTCAATATATTGCCCAGATATACGAGGAAGTCAAGGCAAGGCCAAACTTTATTGTCAGAAAGGAAATTGGTTTTAATGACTAAGGGGAAAGAAGCGTCATCGCAATCATGATAGAAGGCATATATAAAAAACATGGACAAAAGGTAGCTTATATATTAGTAGGGGCTTGGAATACTTTATTTGGTTATGCAATATTTGTCTTGCTTTACAGCCTCCTGTATCAGATGTTCCATTACATAGTGATATTGGTGATAAGCTATATTATTTGTATTACTAATGCATTTCTAAGCTACAAATTCATAGTATTTAAAACTAAAGGGAATCTATTGAGAGAATATTTGAGATTTTACGTTGTATATGGAACCTCGTTTATAGTGAATATCGCTTTAATGTTAATAATCGTAGAGTTTTTAAAAGTAAGACCTATTCCGGCACAGAGTGTCATATTATTTTTTATAACCATTGTGAGTTACTTAGGGCATAAGCATTATTCCTTTGGCAAACCGGCCGAGATTGGGATACCTAAATTAGATTGTAAAAGGTGAAAACAAGTTTTAAAAGGGGATGTTGAATGAAGTTGAATGTTTTACTGACCGGTGGTAGCGGTTTTATTGGAAGGAATATACTTGAATCATTTTTAGCCGAAAAATACAATATCGTTGCGCCGAGACATGCTGAACTTGATTTAATAGACGATGATGCTGTTAAACATTTTTTTGAAAAAAATAAAATTGATATTGTAATTCATTCGGCAATAAAGCCGGGGCACCGTAATGTAAAGGATAGTTCAAATCTTTTTTATGCTGACAGCAGGATGTTTTTTAATATTGTTCGCAATTCTGCATTATATCGTAAACTGATAGTCTTAGGTTCAGGTTCTGTGTATGATATGATAAGACAGAATTTACCAAAGGTGGATGAGGATTCCTTAGGCGAAAGCATACCTGTTGATGAGCATGGGTTTTTCAGATATGTTTCGGCTAAATATATTGAGTTGATAGATAATGCAGTTGAACTTAGGATATTCAGTATATTTGGTAAATATGAAGACTATGCGATAAGATTCATATCAAATGCAATCTGTAAAGCTATTTTTGATCTGCCTATAACCATAAAGCAGAACAGAAAATTCGATTTTCTTTATATAGCCGATTTGATGCCTATTCTTGACTATTTTATAAGCACTGACTGCAAGTATAAGAATTATAACATTACACCAGATGAAGCGATAGAACTTTATGTTACAGCTGAAAAAGTTAGGGCAATATCCGGCAAGGATCTGCCAATAATCGTAGGAAAGCCTGGGATGGGCCTTGAATATAGCGGCAGTAATACACGGCTGCGTAACGAAATACATGGTTTGAAGCTTACAAATATTGATGAATCAATGAGACAACTGTATCAATGGTATTCAGAAAATAAGCATACCATTAACAGGGATTTATTGCTTTTTGATAAGTGATAAGAAAGGGGAGATTTGGGGTATGCGACTAACTGATTATATAATGAAACGTCTGGTAGAGCATGGTGTTAGCCATCTTTTTATGATCACAGGCGGCGGGGCGATGCATCTTGATGATTCCATAGGTCTATGTAAAGGTATTCAATTTACCTGTAATCATCATGAGCAGGCATGCGCTATTGGCGCAGAGGGATACTCTCGCGCCTCAGGAAAGTTAGGTGTTGTAGTTGTCACCTCAGGACCGGGGGGAACGAACACCCTGACCGGAGTCACAGGCCAGTGGACGGATTCTGTGCCGGTGCTATACATATCAGGGCAAATTAAGTTCGAGACATCGATTGAATCATGCAGGGAACTGGGATTGCGCCAGCTTGGTGACCAGGAGATAAATATTATAGATATTGTAAGGCCCATCACAAAATTTGTGGCATTTGTCAAAGACCCCAAGGAAATAAAGAGGCTTTTAGATAAGGCGATTTACATTGCCACTCATGGCCGGCCCGGCCCGGTATGGATTGATATTCCACTAAATGTTCAGGGGATTGAAATTGATGAGAAAGAGCTCATAGAATACGATGAAAGCGAAGACGAGATTAAAGTTGACAGAGAAGAGCTGAGATCTAAGGTATCTCAGGTTGTGGACCTCTTAAAAAAGAGTGAGCGGCCTGTTTTTATTGCAGGTCATGGTATTCGTATCTCAGGCGCTCAGAGACTGTTCCTTGATGTTGTGGGAAAGATAGGAATTCCTGTTTTGTCCACATTCAACGGTGTTGATCTTATATCTACCGATCATCCTTTGTATATTGGCAGAATCGGCACCCTTGGCGGTCGAGCCGGGAATTTTGCCCTTCAAAATTCCGATCTGCTTATCTCAGTCGGTTCCAGGAACAACATAAGGCAGGTTAGCTATAACTGGCATGCTTATGCAAGGGCAGCAAAAAAAATAGTTGTGGACATCGACCCTGCCGAACTCAAAAAAACGACTATGATCCCAGAATTGAGCATATGTGCGGATGCAAAGCTATTTTTAGAAGAGTTGAATTGGCAGATAGAAAAAACGGAATTCCCCAAGATTAAGAAGTGGCATGACTGGTGCTCAGAAAGAAAGAGGACTTTCCCCACTCTTCTCCCCGAAAATAAAAAGTTGAATAGCCCGGTCAATCTTTATTATTTTATGCAAACATTGACAGAAAGTCTTGATAAGGATGATATTGTTGTGGCTGGCAATGGAAGCGCATGTGTCGGCATGTTCCAATCAGGTATTGTCAAAGAAGGGCAAAGGATGTTTTGGAATTCTGGATGTGCCACAATGGGGTATGACCTGCCAGCAGCAATTGGCGCCTGTATAGCTAAAAATAAAAAGCGTGTCATATGCGTAGCCGGTGATGGGAGTATGCAGATGAACATTCAGGAGTTGCAGACTGTAATCCATCATAAGCTTCCTATTAAGATATTTTACCTTAATAACGGCGGATATATATCCATGAAACAGACTCAAAACTCATTTTTCCAAGGCCGTATTGTAGCAAGCGATGAGAAAAGCGGCATCAGCTTTCCTGACATTATAAAAATATCGCAGGCTTACGGTTTTGGTACGGAAATAATTGATAGCCATGACTCCATGTCAGAGCATATAAGCAAGACTCTGAGCATGGATGGACCTGTTCTTTGCGAGGTAAAGCTTCTTAATGACTATATCTTTGCGCCTAAGCTGTCCTCAGAGAAAAAGCCTGATGGTAGATTGATTTCCAAGCCCCTTGAAGACCTGTATCCATTTTTAAGCAGAGAAGAGTTCTTGAAAAATATGATTATCCCTCCTGTCGTTGAGGATTGAAAGGAAAGTCTCTATCATGGCGTTATTTGACAAATTTGCAAAGAATTACGATGAGGGACACACAACGGCTGTTCAACTATCCGGATTTGAGCCTTCGTATTTTCATGAATATAAATGCAGGAAAATAGCTGATTGCTTAAGGTCAAAAGGGCTGCTGGATAAACGGTTAAAGTTATTGAACTACGGGTGCGGCACGGGAAACAGCGAAAAATATATAAAGAAATACTTGCCCAACGCGTCGTTATATTCCATCGATGTGTCTGAAGAATCCATCAAAGTGGCCCGAGAATCGAATAAAGAACTAACCGATGTCACCTTTGAACCCTTTGACGGGTCATCAATCCCCTTCGACATTGAATTCGATGTTATATTTATTGCGAATGTATTTCACCATATCAGGCACGAAAAGCATGTTGCCATATTAAAAACCCTTCACGATAAGTTAAAAAAAGGTGGACTGCTTTTCATCTTTGAATTGAATCCACTGAACCCGCTCACAATGTGGGTAGCTATACAAAATGACTACAAATTCGATAAAGACGCAAAACTTCTCAACCCGTTTTATGCGAAAGGGATATTGACAAAAGCCGGTTTTACTCAACAAGAAATACGATTTACCATATTCTTTCCTCAATTTTTATCGTTTTTGATTCCTCACGAAAAATATCTAAGCAAACTCCCTCTGGGCGCACACTACTATTTCGAGGCTCAAAGGACACACGATTAAATGACCAAGTTACTACAGTTCCCGTTCAAAGAAATACTGAAGACAGCATCGCTGATAATTTCTATTATTATTATAATCATTGCTGCAATTGCCGATCTGTATCGCCCCATAATTTATCAAGGGAATGTTCTCCCCGGACAAATCGGCCGAACAGAAGGAAAAAACAGGATAGCGGAAGAAGGCAAAGATAAATATGGGTTCCTTACCTACGGACCTTATGCGCTGCTTTCCACGGGTGAGTATAAAATACAATTGGAATACAGCGCCTCGTCCGCCGAAAGCGGTTCGTGGGATATAATATACACAAGGGAGCCTCATTGGATAATCGGTGAGAAGTTACCTCTACGAGAAAACGGATTAATATCTCACAGCATTACCGTTTTAAAGGAAGATATTGGGAAGACATTAGAAATTCGCACCAAGTATTCAGGAAGAGGGACGCTAAAAGTTTCAAAAATCGTAATAAAAAAACGTATTGCAACGAATGCTATATTAATAAGGGCGCTCATCGGCGGAATTATAGCTTTTTTGTTTTATTTAGTATCTGTAAGATTCATGCCTCTCATAATTGGATATCTTAATCTCGGTTTAAATTCGGTCATTCTCTTTCTTCGTTCCGTCACAGCACACATTCTATCCCCACTGCTTTCTGGTCTGACCAGGGAAAGTAAAATCAGATATCTTTCAACGATTGTGTTAATTGGCTTTATATTATCATTGGTTTTTCACTATTTTATTAGATTGGGATATTATCATTTGGAATACCCGTTTACCTCATTTTTGCATCATCCAATAAATATCTTTTGCGATTTTTATTCTGTATTTGATGTTTGGGCACGCTTTAAATTTAATAGTACTTTTAATCAAATGTATTTTCCCTTCACTTATTTAATTATAGACTTATTCACTAAATTAAAATCGCCATATAACGCCGTTATTATACACTCATTACTGTTCAGTGCTTTTTTTGTAATCTATGCTTACCAAAATTTATCTCTTACTATCAAGACGGAATCTTTTAAAAATGTGGTCATTTGCTCTTTCATGTCCTATCCCTTTATTTTTACACTTCATACGGGGAATATTGAAGCTTATGTGTTTGTGTTCCTTGCCTTATTTATTATCACGTATCATAAGACAAGATTCAGTACATTGTTTTTAGCAATGGCCATCTCAATGAAGTTATTCCCCGCAGTTTTTTTGATTCTTTTAATATCCGATAAAAAATACAAGGAAATAATTTATACATTGTTTGGAGTAATTATATTCACAATGGTACCATTGTTATTTTTTGACGGCGGATTTAATAAAGGCATCGGTAACTATTTGACTAATTTTATTGCCAACCTGAAATGGTATTCACAGATGATGGTAATAGATGGTGTAGGAAACATATTCGGGCATAGTTTGTTGACTGTTATCAGAATAATATTCGCTCCAATAATGCCGCCGATACAATCCATACTAAAGCCCTACCTTTTATTTGCCTTTATATCCTTTGGAGTTATAACGGCATGGATTGTTTTCAAAGAAAAGATTTTTTGGAAAAAGGTGGCGCTTTTAGTTCTTTCCATGAATCTCTTGCCTTATGTTTCAACAGATTATAAGTTGATGCATTTGTTTATACCATTATTTCTATTTATAAATTATCAAGAAAGGGACAAATGGGATTTTGTTTATACAAGTTTTTTCTCTTTGTTATTAATTCCAAAAAATTATTTTTCACCTTTTAGCTTCAGCGCCGTTTTGAACCCGATTATAATGCTTTTTATCTTATTGTTGATTATTATGTCTAAAAAGGAAGGTGAGGCCAGATGAAATTAATTATTCTCTCTCCGGTTTACAATGATTGGGAATCCGCAAAGGAACTTCTGTCTTTAATCAATGATGAGCTCTCTCGTGCAGCCTTAACAGCCGAAATATTATTTGTCGATGACGGGTCTGATCAGCCTCAGCCTTCATCCTTTAATATGGTCAAGTTATCTGCAATACATTCGGTACAAACGTTACAGCTGAAAAATAATGTAGGGCATCAGCGTGCAATAGCTATTGGCATGTCCTATATTTATGAAAAAAAAGCCTGTGACGCAGTTGTTGTAATGGATTCGGATGGCGAGGATAAGCCAAACGATATTGTACGCTTAGTGCGCGCATTGGAGGCAGAGATCCGGCCATGCATCATATTTGCAGAGCGCGTCAGCCGCTCTGAAGGTATGAAATTCAGTTTATTTTATCATTTATACAGATGGCTATATGCTAAATTCACCGGGCATAAAATCCGATTTGGCAATTTCAGTATTTTGTCGTTTTCAATCCTTGGAAGGATAGTGGTCGATCCGAATCTCTGGAATCATTTTGCCGCTAGTGTATCTCGCTCTAAACACTTGCTCAAAACCATACCATCAAATCGCGGCAGTCGGCTTTTCGGTAAATCCAAACTAAACTTCACAGCTTTGGTACTGCATGGGTTATCAGCAATGTCCTGCTATAATGAAATAATCGCAGCACGTTTGCTATTTAGCACACTTATGTCCATTTCTTTTTTTCTTGCTGGAATTGTTGCGATTGTTGCGATAAAGCTTTTTTCTACTATGGCCATTGCCGGCTGGGCAACATACACGATTGGGATATTAACCATCATCTCATTGCAGATATTATTAATAAGTCTGACTTTTATGTTCACATTATTGGGTAATCGCAAAAATCAACCGTTTATTCCATTACGCGATTATGCGTACTTTATTGACAGGCTTAAAGATGAGAATGACCGATAACGGTATTCTGCATCAATATATAGGCAAAGAACTTGATTTATTTGCTGAAGCAATCAATTGGAAATTATACATATCCGCTAAAATCATCCCTCTTTTAGGGCATGACGTCATGGAGGTTGGTGCGGGAATAGGATCGAATACTATTGCGCTTTGCAGTGTAAATCAAACACGCTGGTTGTGTATCGAACCAGACGCTACCTTGCTGACAAGACTTACAAATAAATTAAATAGTCATCCCGCGCTCTCCATGGTTGAAACAAGACTAGGGACTATCGATCATATTCATGATAATGAATTTTTCGATACCATACTTTATATAGACGTTTTAGAACACATAAAGAATGACAAGTTGGAATTAGAGAGAGCCGGTAAGTTCTTGAGGCATGGTGGAAGATTAATTGTAATATCACCGGCTTATCAATGGTTGTATTGCCCTTTCGATCACGCTCTCGGTCATTTTCGCAGATACTCGAAAAGGACGTTATCAGCATTGACCCCACCGAGCCTCACATTGGAAAATATTCATTATATTGATTCCGCGGGGTTGATTGCTTCAATGGGAAATTTTCTGTTCCTTCGTAAAGCATTGCCTACCGCAGGACAAATCAGTTTCTGGGATAAATTCTTAGTGTCAATTTCAGTAAGATTAGATACGGTCCTTCGTTACAAGTTCGGGAAAACAATTATTGCGTTTTGGAAAAAGGATTAAATATATTTTGAATAATACAATGATCGGGCGCGAACAATCCCACTTAGAGACTATGTATACCGTAATCCGACAAAATAAAAAGCTTGCCTTATTGTTACTGGTTAATTTTGTCTTTTTAGGTATAGTATTTTTCTATTCCGACAGTCTTACAGCAAAAAAGATTATCAATGCCGAATACGGTAATATTAATTTTGATAATCGGTCTCCTGACCCAGCCTTATCAAAAATAAAAGAATATAAAGTAGATGGAAAGTCGGAGGCAAAGAGTATCTCTATTAGTTTTGAAATGAAAGCCCTGGATGATTATTATGACAATGTATTTCAAACGGCGGATGACCCTTTAACAATGAGGCTGGAGTTAAGCCATCCTAATACTTTGAGCCTGATAGTCGGAAATGATAAAGCGGCAGTCAATATTTACAAGATTACAGATAAATTTGAATTAAACGTTTGGCATAAGGTGGAGGTCAATGTAAGCGAGGATAAGGTTGCCGAAATTGTTTTAGATGGTCAGAAAATACTGACTTTTACGGATAAGAGTATCAGCTACGATATTTCTGATATCGCTGTAGGCACAGGATATAATAAATTAAGGGGTTTCCAGGGGGAGATAAAGAATTTCCATATCAATTACGAGCGTTATCAGCGGGTGTTCATCTTCGAGCTCATCGTCTTTTTAACGAACCTCTTAGTAGTTATAACTGTACTGATCTTTGCATATAAACTACTTGCCGCCTCCCACGAGACATCCCTGCATCCTATCAGTCCAATGGTTTCTGAGGTTTTATTTATTCCTGGGGTCGCAATAGTAATCGTTCTTACGGGCTATATTGCCGGTCTCATCCTGCACCGCACCTCAAATTGGTATACCTTTCTACTGCTGGGTTTTGCAGCGACTTTTTTTCAGTACTTCTATTCAAAGGTCTTTAACTCCGGGGTACCATCTAATTTTGTCAAGCTCGTAAGGATTTTAGCGGCTTTCAGTTTCTTTGCTGCGGTCGCCTTACTCGTATTCAATTCAGCCAATATCCTTACCAAAGCCATGTCTATGCTCGTGATCCTCTGCATAGGGATTGCGATACTGTATACACTTGCTTATTCGGGATATCTGCCTATATCTCTGAAAGATGAGAAAAAGAGGCTCTTCTTTACATTAACCCTTATTACATTCTCACTGTTGTCATGGTTTGCCATGCTCGACCTGCCCAACTGGCACCAATTCTGCAAATCTTTGATAGAGCGGCCTGTCATAACCTCCATCTTCTTTTTTTTCTTCACAGGCATCGTCCATCGTTACTTATTTAAGGTCACCGATGCACCTTTACCGCCCGCATTCTCGGTGGTATACACAAAGTTGAACCGGAGCATAACGATCCTCCTTATCACTTCCGCACTGTTTATATTTTTTCTTATGAGTTTCAGGTATGACACGTTTTTCGCCGGAACCTCCGAAGGGCACTGGGAATATTTCATCGGTCCGGTACGCAATGTAAAAAATGGTTCATGGCTTCTGTGGGATACGCCGAGCCAGTATGGTTTTTTGAATATCCTTGCTGCCAGTCTGCTGCCTTTCAAATCACCTTGGGAATCTTTTTATGTCCTCCAGGGTATCTTGCTTTTTCTTGCCTCAGTGATGGTATTCAGAATTTATCTTGCTAACAGATCGCTGAGGAATAGCATCTTTTTCGGCTTTTCAGTTACTTTTTCAAGCCTTTTTTTCGCGGACCCTGACCTTATCGGCCCATATCTTTTTCCCTCATCGAGCGTGATACGTTTTTTTTGGTGTTACGTACTGCTGTTCTTCTTGCTTCATGCCTATATATGGTCCAGTATAAGCCTGAAAAAAATGGTTTCTCTCGGTACTATTCTTTGGCTCTTAAGTTTTTTGTGGTCATCAGAGAGCGCCATTTACAGCTCCGCAACCTTTTTCCCCGCAATCTTTACAGCAATTTTGCAAGACTATTATGAAAAGTTGAAAAACTCCGGAAAAACAGGTCATTTGTTTAAACACATATTTCTGTATATGTCTGTCCCATTCCTCTCTTTTACGGTGCTCATCTGTGCCATAATGGCATATTACCGGCTCAGACTTTCACATTTCCCTGATTTCTATGCCTTTGTAGAACACGGTTTTGCATACGCTGGGGGCTTCGGGTCCGTTTTTCTCAATCCTTCCGGCCCGGTTTGGGTGCTATTCCTTCTATTTTGCGCCATGTTGATCGTAACGGTCAGGCTGGCTCTTAAAGAGCCGTATAGCAGGTATTTGGTGCCATTGGTGGGAGCTTGCGGATGCCTTTGGGGTGTCAGCAGTTATTTCATAGGCCGGGCTGTGCCGAATAACGTGACCGCTATTTTGCCAATACTCGGCTTTATCGCGATAATCGCCTTGGATTCGGCGGAGGCCGGAGGCCCTGATCCCTCGCACGTGATCCTGAAGGCCGTTACTGTCCCACTTTTTACACTCATTTTGATGACGAGTTTCGGTAATATGGACTTTGTGGACAAACTGAGGAATTTTCAGTCTCTGACGGTCGATGTTTCGCAGAAAGTCCGCGCAGCCGGGCCTGATTTGCAGGAATTAATGGAGCAGACAAATATTCGAGATACGGATCCGGTCGTTTTTTACGGAAGCGCGGCAGCGGTGCCGCGCTGGAAGATCGGGAATCAATTTGTGCTTAGCGACAAAACCTGGATGCCAAACCCCTTGCAGCTTATCGAGGAGCCAATGGGAGAAAGGCGGCGTAGGACCTATATACGCCGTTTTATGGAGAGGTATAAAGGAGGGGGCTATTTTATACAGGCTAAAGGCGAGGCAGAAGACAGAGTCGCGAATTGGCTTAACATTATAGATAAAACCCACAGGCCTGTCCGGGTTTTCGAGAACGATAAGTGGAAAATAGTTTATTTTGAAAACCGCTAAACAGGAAATGCGAGGAATGGAATGCTGAATATATCCTGCCTGCTCTCGGATAACAGAAACAACCCAAAGGAACTGCTGAAGGGCATTTTAATCACTCAGTTTGTTGTTTTAGCATATAATCTTATCTTCTTTAACAGATACTTCTCTGTCACAGAGGGGTGGTTTTCAGTATACGCCGAGCAGATTAGGCGGGGTCTTGTCCCTTACATCGACTTCCATTTTATACTGCCGCCTTTATATCCCGCTACCATTGCATTGTTCATAAATATCTTCGGGGGAGATTTAATTTATCTCAGGGTCATGGGCATTGTTTTAATGCTGATACTATCTCTTTTTACATTCCTCCTCATGTCGCGCCTCTTTCCCGCGTATATCGCTTCGATAGTCACGGTAGCCGGGGTTATCTATTATCAAGCCGGGACAGCGCATATTACATACGACTTTATACAGTTCTTCACGACCTATGTGCTGATATCTACATATTTCGTATGCCTGTATTACAGTTCATCATCTACGCTGAAAGAGGGAGACCGGCGGCTAAAAGGGTTTTCGTATCTCATTATAGCCGGTTTTTTTTGCTCGATGGCCCTCCTGATAAAACAAAGTAACGGCATTGTATTACTCTTTATACTGACATCTACAGTTCTTCTTATAGATATCAAAAAAGACATCCTCCATCAGATAAAATCAACTGGTGCTTTTTTAGCCGGTGCTTCTTTACCCTTATCCGTCCTATTTTTCTGGCTTTATAGGAATGGCGCTTTATCTGCCTTTATCAACCAGACGTTGATCGGGGCGAGTAAGTCAAAGGGGTCTATATTGCCAATACTAATAGGCTGGATCCCACGGATAATATACCTGGATCAAATAGCGAAGTTCCTGTTTGTATCCATAGTAGTTTACAGCCTTGGCTACAGGTATTTTATATGCTCGATCAATTTCGAAGAACTACATGGGAAGCTCAGGATTGATCCCAGCAGAAGTATATGGGTCTTTTTAACGATAATGGGCTTTGCTCTGCTCGCAATTTTTCTGCCGCTCTCAGGTGTCGAATTATCAAGGCAGATTACAGAGAACCAATATTTCATTTTCGTCTTTTACTCGATTATAATAACCGTGCTACTTTGTTCCTTTATTTTTATGGCATTATACATTGTGTCCCTCTTCTTCCAACAGGCACTTGCCCTGTACAATGTCGATGTCTTTATTATTTCAATGACATCGCTCGGCTTCCTCCTCGGCACCGCGACCTCCGGGGGGATTGCAGAGGCCGGTTCATTCCTGGGTTTTAGCATGATTCTGGGATACTTGATATATCTGAATTCCGCCTACAGATTTGGGAACTACTTTTTCATAGCAATCGCTTTTTTACTTATAATATTTTGTGCATCACGAAAATACACCGCTCCTTACTCATGGTGGTGGATTAAAGAGCCTGATATAAGGAAGGCTGTCTTTAAATCCCAGCTTCCGGAACTTAGGGGGTTTTATTTATCTGAGGATACAGTGAAGGTTATCCAGGGTGTAACAGGCATTATAAAAAAATATCCCGTTCCCGGAGATGATATTTTTACATTTCCGAACATACCTTTATTCTATTTTCTAACAAACAAGCTCCCTGACAGGTTCATTTTCATCCATTGGTATGACGTGCTACCGGATGATCTGGCAATCAAGGAGGCTGAAAGAATTATTGCAGCTCCGCCGAAGATTATTGTATATCTAAAGCTTAAGGAAGAGGTCGCTCTTGGACATGAGCTTCTTTTCCGTGGTGGAAAACAAAGCGGGCAAAGAGCTATTATCAAGTCAATAGAGTGGCTAACGGGCGAGGGAGGTTATTCCCTTGAAGGATCTCATTCTGTCCCCGATGGGAATACTATGGAAGTATGGATATTGAAAGACTTTGGTACATAGAGTGACGTCACTAAATAACACTTATTGGCATTGCATATTCAAATTATATCTACTTTAAAAGGAACTTGGACAGATGATACTCAGTGATAAAAAAATCGGACTGTTGCTGTTCGGCACCTTTATCTTATTAGGTGTTGTCATTTTTTATTCCGAAAGCCCGACAACAAAAAAGGCCATAAAAACCGAATATTCCAATATAAATTACGATTACCATTCGAATGATCCATGCATTTCTAAGCCAAAGGAATTCAGGTCTGATAAAAAGTCCGAGCCCAAAAATATCTCCATCTATTTCGATGTGAAGGCCCTGGATGATAATTATGGTAATGTGTTTCAAACGGCTGATGACCCTTTAACAATAAGACTTGAATTAAGCCATCCTAATACTTTGAGCCTGATAGCAGGAAATGATAAAGCTGCAGTCAATATTTACAAGATTACAGATAAGTTTGAATTAAACGTTTGGCACAAGGTGGAGGTCAATGTAAATGAGGATAAAAAGATTGAGGTCGATATAGATGGGCAGAACATGCTGTCTGTTGTTGATAAATCAATCATGTACAATACATCTGACATTGCTGTGGGCAGTGGTTATAATAAATTAAGGGGCTTCCAGGGTGAGATAAAGAATTTCCATATCAATTACGAGCGTTATCAGCGGGTATTCATCCTCGAGCTCATCACCATATTAACTAATATATTGCTGGTCATATCTGCACTGCTCCTGTTCTATAAGCTCTTGGTATGTAATGATGACGAAGGGTTATACGTGTTGCTTCAGAGCCAACATCCAGTCCCTGCTCAATATCTTGAAGCCCAAAGGAAAAGAATACGGATAATAGGTTTATTGGTCGGTGTAGGGTTTTCATTGTCATTCTGCCATTATTTAGTATTGAGCTATTTCGGTTTCCATGAGAATGTGTTTGATTATCTGCTTAGCCCTAATGGTCTTTTTGATGATTTCACACAAGTATCCAGTTACGTTCATGACAATAACCCTTATGCCTTAAAAGCTGGTTTCGCCAGCCAGTTTCCTTTCCTGTACCGGCTGGCTTCGATTTTTGCAGTCTTGCCTGGAAGTCTGTCAATTTTCCTATACCTCCTTATTTTCTTTATATTTTTTATCATATACTGTTGGGGGAATATCCCATTTTCTGATAATGCGACTATTATAAAAAATGTATTTATCTTTTCTTTCCTTACCTATCCGTTCTTATTTTGCTTGAACAGGGGTAATTACGAATTAATACTTTTCATCTTCCTTGCAATATTCATTTATCTTTATGAGGAAGGAAGGGTTTATAAAAGTATACCTTTCTTATCAATGGCAATAGCATTGAAGTTGTTTCCGGCCATCTTTATAATACTTCTTTTGTCTGATAGGAAATACAAGGCTGTATTTTATACTCTTCTTTTAGCATTTCTTATAATGGTAGCGAGCTATGCTTCTTTTAAAGGTGGAATATTGGTGAACCTAAAACTCCATATGTCTAATCTGCAGCTCTACAACGAAGACTATGCTATAGGGAATGGAGGTCTGGGATATTGCAACAGTGCTTTCTGTGGAATGAAAGCTATTGTCGCTTACTTCCACCCAGAATCTTTTCATGCCTTTGTTAAATTGTTTTTTAAACTATACACTTGGTCCACACTGCTTTTTTTTACATTGATTTCAGCATATATGTTTATAGAGAAGAAATATTGGAAAAAAGTGACGCTCCTGGTATTTTGCATGAACATTTTGCCGCACGTTTCAGCGGATTATAAACTGATCCATGTATTCATACCCCTATTCCTGTTTATTAACAAAACTGAAACCGACAATCATGACCTTTCATTTATAGTGATATTTTCCTTGATGCTTATATCGAAAAGTTATTATTATTTCCAATTTGAGCCTTCGCTTCAGATCGTACCATATGTGGTAAATATAGCGGTTATCCTGAACCCGATAATAATGGGAATAGGAGTGTTTACGATTGTTTTTAGTGGATTGGGTACCTGGTACTATACACGCCAAGCAAGGAGTTTATGCCAACAGGAAAAAAAGATAGTAAAGGGAGTATAATTAGAGAATAGGCGAAAGTGTCTACCAGTTTCTATGCAATTTTATCATGGAAGTCGAGATATATAGGATGGTTCTTACGAAAAAAACTGCTATTATAGTCCCCTGCTACAATGAGGCTAAAAGGCTTAATCGAGATGCATTCCTTGATTTTCTTAAGGGGGATAAAAACCTCCATTTCTTATTCGTAAACGATGGGAGCCGAGATACTACCCTTGACCTCCTCATCTCGCTTCAGAAGGCCAATCCCACTCAGATATCTTATCTCAACCTTGAAAAAAATTCCGGGAAGGCTGAGGCTGTGCGGCAGGGGTTAATGAAAACGCTGGAGCTGGATTATATAAACATCGGTTACTGGGACGCCGACCTCGCCACCCCCCTGTATGCAATAAATAATTTCTGCAGAATACTCGACACCTCTGATAATAATTTGGTAATAGGCTCTCGCGTGCGGTTGCTCGGTCGAACAATAAAAAGGCATGCCATGCGGCATTACATGGGAAGGGTCTTTGCCACGTTTGCGAGCTTGGTCCTCCAGATACCTATCTATGATACCCAGTGCGGGGCTAAAATATTCAAAAAAACTGATAGCTTGAAGAAGAGCTTGAAAAAACCCTTCAGTGTCAATTGGACTTTTGACGTCGAACTTCTGGCGAGGCTCGCTTTAATCGAGAGGGCACGTGGGGTTAAAGAGCCAGAAAGCACATGGGTCGAGTATCCGTTAGAAGAATGGGCTGATGTAAAAGGCTCAAAGGTCGGATGGAAGGATTTTATCTCAGGTGGGCTTGAGTGCCTGAAGATATTCAGCCTCTTGCATCTTCCTGGAAGAAAAGACCGTTATTTGGCATCCCTGATAGATTAAACTATTTATCTTTTTTATAATTATAGTCAAATAGGCGAGCAAGGGTTATTATGCTGGAATTTATATATGTTACAGTGGTGGCTTATCTTTTCCTTTCCTTTACAGGTATAGGAATTTATATCCTTTTAACCCCTAATTTTTTGAGAAACCCGGTTATCTTCCCTTTCCTTATGCCAGTTTGCGGATTGTTGCAACTTTCTGCAATCTCCGCCTATATAATCTCTTTTAATTTGCATATCATTTATTCAAGTTATATTTCCGTATTTGCCGGAATTATAACACTCAGCTTATCTCTGAAGTACAAAAAGGATCTAATTTTGAATGGGATTGAATCCTTAAAACAAATGAGTCTCAAATATTTATTGGGGTCAATCCTTGTGATTGCAGCATTAATAATTGTACTATCCCCAACGTTTGAGGGAAACTTTTTGACTACACCTTATAGGATAGGCATTGACCAGGTTGGATATACTGAAACGGCTCAATTTCTATTTAAAGACGGAACATTGAGGAGTGCTGAAATAGAAATAATGAACCAATTAGATACAAAAGATATAGTTGCTGCAAAGAAAAATAATATTTACGCCCTTAAGTTTAATTCCTATGTAGATTCAGAGTTTCTTCTTAAAGCGCTTCGCTGGGGATACTCGGCGATTCTTGCAAATTTAACTTACATAACCGGGCAGGATAACGTGTTGCGCGTCGCATTTATCGGCCTCATTTTTAATTATGCATTGATTTTTGCGCTGACATATTTTTTCTTTTTTTACTTCTTTGAATACTCATACATCTTCTCCCTTCTCGCATCTTTGGCCTTGCTTCTGAATTGCAACCTGCTCAATATTTATTACGAAGGCCAGAGTGCCCAAATATTTGGAATGCCGGTATTCCTGATCATGCTGCTCGTGTTCTTGTGGTTGAGAAGGGATGAGCCGCGGTTGAAAAGATTGCGTTTTTTGGATCTATTTTTTGACAAGGAAAATCTTCAACAAATATTCCTTGTTGCTTTTCTGACCGCTGGCCTTCTTAGTATATATAATGAATTGATTTTTACTTTTATTATATTTCTTGTTCTTGTAATGTTTTTTGACATTATTTTAACGAGAAGGGTTAAGCTTTATTCGACTATACTAATTGTGACATCAGTTGGGATAGGATTTTTAATAGTTTTACCGTTCAGCTTTAAATGGCTGTATTTTATTATCGCTCATCTAAAAAATGTAGGAATTGCCGGATGGTGGCAGCCAAAATGGGCATTCCCTACAGAAATACTCGGCATATCAGATATATTTGCAAACAACCCCAAAATGGGCACTGATTTGCAGATTAGGTCGAAATGGGATTTATTGTTAAATATTATTTTATCGGAACTTATCTTAACTGTTGTTCTTGTTTATATATCGAAAGCCAAGGATGTGGATAAGTCTTTCTGGTTGTCGGCGCCTTTTTTTATCTCTCTTATTTTTATAAAAAATAGTTATGTTGAACATATACATAATTATCAATATATGAAGGCTTATACAATTTTTTTGCCCCTTATTTTTGTTTTAGTATTTGCTTCGCTAAGTTTTTGTTCAAGGTCTAAGTCGAGGCTAATTGAATATATGGTTAAATCGGCAAGGTACATGATGATTTTATTGATAATGGCAAGCGGTTTGTTTTATATAAACAAATATAAACAAGAGAGAGGATATGTTACAAGGGACATGTTTGACCTTGCTACATTAAATCAAAAAGTGGATATTAATTCCTATGCACTCATAACTCACAGGTTGAGGATGGATGAATACATGCTGGCACCAATTATTCCTCTGAATTGGTTGAACCTGAATTTTTCAGGAAATATTCCGAATATTAAGCCTCATTTGAACAAGCAAGTGGCTATTTTGCTGAAAAAAGAAGATCTAAAATGTAGTGTTTGTATAGTGAAGAAATATTCAGATTTTATTGCATACGAAAACCCCTCTTTTATAATCATTGACACGAAAAGGTTATTGAAGGAGTCTTACGATGAGAAGCTGGATAAATGCGATCTTAGTTATTATCTGAAGTATTTCGGTGGATTAGAGTAATTAAAGGTAAGCATGAGGAACACATAGTAAATGAAAATTAGAATATCAATCAGAACTTTTTTTGTACTATTTATTGCATTGGTGTCATGCTTGTTATTGCTGAGACAGGTTCATATTTCTGCCGACAGTTTCAAGTTCAAAGAAGTGAAAAGAGGGGATCATATTAATGTAAATTATGACAACCGTTCTGGAGATTCCGCACTATCAGCTATAAAAGATTTTTCAGAATCGGTTAAATCTGAATACAAAGAGGTTGAGATCAGTTTTGATGCCAGGCTTTATTCTGTCCATAATTGGCAGGATATCTTTCAAACGGCACCGTCCAACACCGGCATAAGGATGGAGATTGCTGAGCCAGCAATATTGAGCCTGGTTGTCGGGACCAAAAATTCGGATGGGTATAGAGGCTTTCTCTTAACAGATTCTCTGAGATTAAATAAACGATACTCAGTTAGGGTTTTGGCAGATATAAACAAACATTTAAGAGTATGGCTGGATGGCCATGTTATACTTGATATAATTGATCCGAACTTTGATTATGATATTTCTGAGATAGCAGTGGGGAGTGGATATAGTAGAACACGACCTTTTGATGGAGAACTAACTAACTTTAGAATCAAATATAAACTTTTTGAGGAGAATAAAAATGCCCATTTAACTATAATATCTATTAAAATATTTCTTATACTTTGTATTGGAGTTATTTCGCTTTTAATATTGCTGGGGATAAATCAATCAATTAGAGAGTATATTAAAGTCAACAAGAAAAAGGCTGTTTTGGCTCTATCCATTGTTCTAATTGTAGATGTAATGGTATTAACGTCACTTATAATTTATAATAACGCGTTCGAATATAAAAAGATAGGAAGTTCAAAATATGCGAATATTCATTATGACAACCGCTCCAATGACCGGAAATTAGCGGAAGTAAAAAAATATCAAGAATCAAGAAGATCTGATGCAATGGATATGAGGGTAAAATTTAAAATGAAGGCTTATTCAGTTTCTGAATGGAACAATATCTTTCAAACGGCACCAGTAAATACCGGGATTCGTATGGAGCTTTCAAAACCGTCAACATTAAGTCTATTAATTGGAAGTAGGGATTCTGCAATATTTAAGGCCTTTGACCTCACAAAAATTTTAACCTTTAATGAATGGCATAAAGTAGAGATTGAAATACGAAAAAATAATGATTTGAAGATATTTTTTGACAATGAACCAATAGTTAGTACCTTAATAGGCAATATAGATTTTGATGTTTCTGATATTGCAATTGGCACAGGGTTTAGTCGAATGCGACATTTTGATGGAGAACTATCGGATTTTGAAATAAAGTACGAGTTGTTCCAGAAGGCTGGTATAAGTACAATATTTTTGTTGTCTGCATTGAGAATGTTGGTGATATTTTTCTTTATTACAATTTCTTATCATGTTATAGTTTCAAATCTTCCTGATTAATGCATAAGGTGGTTTAATGAAAAACAATGTTCAGCACTTCATAGAGGCTATTAAGAATAAATTATTTTTGTTTGGAGTTCAACTAATATTATCTTTTTTTGCCTTAGGTATATGTTCATGGAATACAGTATCGTCGGTAAAAGAGTTACTGTTAACCGATCATAGCTTTGAAATTTTCCCCTGGGTTTTTATCTTTTTTCATCCAGCAGAAAGCAACCTGATTAATTATGTTTTCTTGTGCATTATTCTTGGGTTGTATAGTCTATTCGTATACCTGATACTTAACAAGAAGAATACGGAACTGATACAAAATTTAGAGCAAGAAAGAAATTCGTATTCTTATTTGATTCTGTTTGGTTCCGCTATTTCTTTAATTCTTATACCATTTTTGTCCGTAGCACAACGTATCATAATATCCTTTGTCGTTTTCCTTACCCCTTTATTTTACTTATTAGTTCCAGTGTTGCCAAAAAAAACACTTAGTATATTAGCTTGGATCATGCTGTTTCTCATTTCTTTGGAACCTTTCTTTGTCATTAATGGTCCGGTTTACTTGATGAATGAATATCAAGATATCTATGGCATAACACGTATAAAAGGTGAGGATGTAAATAGTAGAGATTTTTTAACATATCTAAATGATAATAAAATTGATGACGTATTGAAGGCGTTTGATGTTTTAAAGAGCGAGATCGGTATATCCGGTAATATTTTTAATGAATTGAAGAATATAAATATAAATCCACTTCAACAATTTGTCATCTTTATGACAGAAGGTAATGAGTTGTCTTGGAAAGAGTCTTTAAAAAAGTTACGGGAGAATTCTGACGTAAGTTATGGAGACGAAAACTATAAAGACTTCTTTGAGAAATTAAAAACGCTCGATCTCGAAAAAGTAAAGAAGTTTTATCTTTATAACGAACTCGAATATTCCCATCAAAATATGGCAAGGGGGCAAATTAACCATATTGGACATATCTTAAATCCGATAAATGAATATGCAATAGGCAAACCCCTAAAAGATATATATATGCAATATGGTTTAGGGTGTACTTTTATTTTTAAGTGGACCATGGAGCTATTTGGCGAAGCATCTATTCAAGATTTTTATAAATGTTATGCCTATTATATAGTTTACTTTATCATATTCTTAGCTATGCTTTATCTCATTTTTAAAGATTGGCTATATGTTTTAGGAGGCTTTTCCTTCCTGTGTCTTTCGTTTTTTTTTCAAGGATACATCGCTTTTATTCTGGCACCCGGGATAATACCTGTTATACATTTTTTTGATGCGTCTGCAATTATACTGATGTTCATGTTTTATAGGCAGGGCAGACTTGCTTATTTGTGGGGGGCAATGCTTCTTGCAATTTTAGGTATTATAATAAACCGCCAATTTGGAAGTATGCTGATGGTTTCTCTTTTGATATCAACCCTCTTATACATTATAGAAAACAAGGAAGGTAACAATAGAAGTCTGTGGCTGCTAAATTTGGCAGCAGTATCCATATTAAGCCTCCTCGTTTTTTATCTGTCAATGGGAGGTACTTCTGACGACACATTTCACTATTTCCTGATAGGGCTCTTTTCATGGCCCGCTAAGCCTATCATCATTTTTTTCACAATATTGTATTTAGTTGCCTCATATTTATTAATGTTTTATTTGAAAGAAGAAAAGTTCTATTTCAAATATATCTATCTATTTGTTTTTGTTTACACTCAATGTTTATTCGTTTATTATTATTGGTCCGGGCTCACCAATCATTTGCCCACTGTTTTACCTTTTGCTGGGTTACAATTAATGCTGATGTTGTTTATTTCTGAAACGATTTTATTTAAAGACAAAGAGGTTTTGAAGAAAGGTGTGAATTTTATAGCGAATTTGATGCCATTTGTGTTGATATTGTTGATTTCAATTTCTGTTTTTAATTTCTATAAAGAAAAAAGGAAGGTTTATAAAATTTTTACCAATCATAAGACCTATAAATGGGACATGGCAAGGGCAAATCTCATAACTACCATTGATACTGACCTTATCAGAGAGGGCATTAATTTAATTCATAAATTTGATGAAGGAAAAAAAGGTATATATATAATATCAAAATATGATAATCTAATACCCTTTCTGGCAGAGCGATATAGTCTAATGCCTTATTTTGAGATGAATTGGCACCTTTTTACTGATAGAGAGGTAAATGATGCGATAGATAGAATAAGAACAGGTCAGCCTCAGTACATATTTGTTGACACAAATTTCGACCAGGAAACCATTACTGACCCCTGGTCAAAGATTTACACCAATTACCAGGATAAGAAAGAGAGGACTTCCCGGATCGGGCGGTATAACGAGTTGAAAAAGATATTCACTGATATTAAAGCGGATTATGCGCATGTTGAAACTGGCAAACTGCTTACTGTGTATAAGAAAAAGGCATGAATAACTTAATAAAAAAGTATATAGACACTACTGTTTTATTTACCGGTCTGCATCAGTTTTGGAAGCTCATCTCCGGTCTTTTAACATTGATTCTAATACCTATGTTCTTGACAAAAGAAGAACAAGGCTATTGGTTTACAATAATGAGCATGGCAACATTGGTTATGCTGGCAGATTTAGGTTTTTCGAATATAATCATGCAGTTTGCTGCCCATGAGTTTGCTTTTTTGCGATTTGATGACAATAGAATTACCGGGAGCGAGCAACATTTAAATAGACTGGCGACTTTTTTTGTTTTTAGTATCAAATGGGCTCTTGGTGTCCTCTTTATAGCCTTCCCGATCATATCAGTAATAGGTTTTTTTTTCTCTCGCAAAAGGATGGAGCCGTTAAATGGTTCCTGCCCTGGGTAGTATACCTGCTCGGAGCCGGCCTCACCTTTTTCAATAACTCCCTTTTATGCTTCTTTGAAGGCTGCAATTTAATCGGCACTATTCAGAGAATCCGCATGGTTATATCGATAACAACCTTCCTTTTTATGTGGTTGGGTTTGGTATCCCGCCTCGGACTACATGCTCTTTCAGTTTCATTGTTTCTAAGTTCACTCATTGGACTGTATATCTCATTTACAAGATTTAGCCGTCACATAAGTAAATTTCTAAATATCTCAAGGGAATTTGCTTATTCATGGAAAGAGAAATTTTTGGGACTTCAGTGGAGGTACGCAGTCAGCTGGGCAAGCGGATACTTTATCTTCCAGATGTATACCCCGATAATGTTTCAGTTCCATGGCGCTGTTGAAGCCGGAAGGATAGGATTGAGCATTGTCTTATGGATGGCAGTATTTAGTATCTCTAATTCATGGATTTATGCTATAATTCCAACATTAAACATCCATATATCCCAAAAGAGATGGAAGGAACTCGATGTCCTATTTTATAGGCATCTCTCTTTCGCATCTATAACATTTCTGATGGGGGGTATAACGATATTTGCGTTCGTCTATAATTTTAGGGGCAGGCTTGAGATCGTAAACAGGCTGTCGGATGATTTGTCATTACTCTTTTTGGGGATTGCCTGGTTTCTTCAGATCATAGTTAACTCCCTCGCTGTATATTTAAGATCGCATAAAAAAGAACCCTTAACAATTCCATCGTTAGTTTCCGCAATTTACATAGTTGTAAGCACTTTATTTTGCGCTAAATATCTGCCGGCGGAATACTTCTTTTTAGGGTATTTGTCCAGTTATTTCTGGGGGTTGCCTTGGATTCTTTACATCTACTTTAAGAATAAAAAAGAATGGCAAGGCATTGGATATCAAATTGGATAAGCCGCTATTAACCATAGCTATACCAACCTATAACAGGGCATCATATCTGGACATATGCCTATCGCATATTTGCGGGCAGTTGGAGAAGGGTGATGAACGTGTAGAAGTGTTAATTTCAGATAACGATTCTACTGACAACACCTCTGAGGTCATTAATAACTATATTCATAATAGTTATGCGATTAATTATGTCAGGAACAGGGAAGATATCGGCGCAGATAGAAACTTTTTGCAATGCTTCAATTCGGCAACAGGAAAATATGTTCTGATATTGGGGGATGATGATATACTCCTCGATGGGGCGGTAGGAAAGATATTAGATATCCTGGAAAAGGATAATTATGGTGTAGTCAACCTGAGATCATACGGGTTTGTCAACGATTTTATTTCTGAAAGACCGAAAGGATGTGGATATCTTAAAGGATATGATGAATATAATGATTTGGATAGCTTTTTAATCAAGGTCAATTATTTTTTGACCTTTGTGTCAGTGAATGTGATAAATAAGTCTCTGGTGAATGACAATCTGAATCTGGAGAGGTTTCTGGAAACAAATTTGGTCCATTTGGGATGGACATTTTCCGCCTTATTTAACTCAAATAAAAATATATATGTTAAAGAATATCTGGTTGCGGCTAAGCTTTATAACTCAGGGGGATACAGACTCTGCCATGTATTCGGAGTTAATAATAATAAGATCTTCGATATCTTTGTAAGTGAATATCAGATAAATAAAAAATTTTTCGAAATAATAAATAAAAAGATGTTATTAAGTTTTTTCCCGGCAAACATAATAAGGTCGAGGATGAACATCATAAGTGTCAAGGATGAAAAACCTTATAACATTTTATTTCCATTGTACAAAAGATATCTATATTTTTGGGTGTTCACATTTCCTGCTATTGTTCTGCCAAAAAGGATGGCGTTTTTTCTCTTTTCAATAGTCGATGTTTTAAGAAAGCTTTTACAATTTTTTCTATCCCTTGTTGATTATATGAGGGCTAAGTTGTTTATGGCTAAGGTTATTAAGTGATTAGTATTATAATTCCTACCCTTAACGCCGAAAAGCGTATCCACAGGCTTCTTGTGTCGCTTAAAAGTCAAACAGTTCCTTGCGATATTGTTGTCATAGACTCTTCATCAAATGACGGTACTGTTAACATCGCCAAATCTAATGGTGCGAGGACGATAATAATTGAGAGGGGGGACTTTAATCACGGGGGGACGAGGAATCGTGCCAGCAGAGAGGTTGAGGGAGATATATTGGTCTTCCTGACCCATGATGCCGTGCTGGCCGATGATTCTGCAATAGAGAATCTGATAAGACCCTTTTCCGATGATGAAATGATTGGCGCCTCATACGGCCATCAGCTCCCACGCCCAGGGGCCGGAGCTATAGAGGCACATGCCCGATTGTTTAACTATCCCTCGGAAAGTATAACCAAAAACATGACAGATGTGTCAAGATTAGATATTAGAACTGCATTTATTTCAAACTCATTTGCAGCTTATCGTAGAATTGCATTATTTGATGTTGAGGGATTTCCATCTGATATAATATTTGGAGAAGATATGTTTGTCGGAGCCAAGATGCTTCTTGCAGGCTGGAAGATTGCGTATTGTGCTGAGGCAAAGGTATACCATTCCCATAAATATGGCTATATTAATGAGTTTAAACGGTATTTTGATATAGGGGTCTTTCATTCGCGTGAGCAATGGATTCGAAAGAGTTTCGGTCAGTCAGAAGGGGAGGGGATGCGATTTGTAAGTTCTGAATTAAAATACTTGTGGTACAATAATCCGTTGCTGATTCCATCGGCTATTCTTAGAACTGCATTGAAATTAATAGGTTACAAGGTTGGGTTTTTTGAACGTCATCTCCCTCATTGGTTAAAATCCAGGCTAAGCATGAATGCCCCATTTTGGGAAAGTAAAATCCGGAAAGGATTGAATAAATGCTAAAAAAACATGCCAAATTTTTCGAAAACATACTCTTCATTGTCGACCTCATAGTAATAGGTTCGACATGGTTACTTTCATACTATACCCGATTCTACAGTGGCTTTTTCCAGGTCAATAAAGGGATACCGCCATTGGATATTTATTTCTACCTTATTACGCCGATCCTTCTTATATGGGGTTTTGTCTTCAGGTCTTTCGAACTTTACAGGCCGAAGAGAATATCCTCTTACATCGATGAGGTAATCGATATTTAGACCTATAGTTAAATCAGGAATTGAAAAATATCTAAACTGTGGCATCTTGAGGAGCGGATTTATCCGTATATTTCCTGAAATTTCTTTTGCATCTGTTTTTTTTCACTATGGCAGATTTCATTCGTGAAAAGTAAGTTCTTATCATTTCTTATCATTTACACATCCCCCCAAAATTCTTCAACATCCTCAGACCCAACTCCTGACTCTTTTCAGGATGGAATTGGACTGCAAAGATATTATCCCTCCAGATACTTGAAACAAATCCAATACCATAATCAGTTGTAGAAGCTATAACGTTGCCATCTTCCGGTATTACATAATAGGAATGGACAAAATAAAAATATGAGTTATCAGGTATATCTTTAAAGAAAGGGTTCGAGGGTTCGAGGGTTTGAGGGTTCAAGTCCCTTGTTCCCTTGACCCCTTGCCCCCTTTTCTTTATGTTATTCCATCCCATGTGAGGGATTTTCAAGTTCGGAGTTCGGAGTTCGGAGTTCGGAGTATTAAATGAGAACTTCACAACTCTACCCTTAATAATATCCAAACCCTTATGAATTCCAAATTCCTCACTTTCTGTAAATAAAAGCTGAAGACCAAGACAGATTCCGAGAAAAGGCTTACCGTCATCTATGACTTTATGGATGGTATCAATCAGACCGCCTTCTTTTAAATTCCTCATGCAGTCTTTAAATGCACCGACACCGGGCAAGACAACTCCATCAGCAAAAAGTATTTCTTGAGGATTATTTGTTACAACAGCTTCATACCCAACCTTCTCAAAACCCTTCTGGACACTCCTCAAATTGCCCATTCCGTAGTCTATTATTGCAATCATAGAATTAGGGACTTGGAGTTAGGGACTTGGGATTAGTTTTTTTACTAACCCCTATCCCCTAATCCCTAACCCCTGCTTTTACAGTTTTCCCTTCGTAGAGGGTATCCCCTTTACTCTTTCATCTAAGGAGGTGGCCTCATCTAACGCCCTTGCGGCTGCTTTGAAGATTGATTCAATTATATGGTGGAGGTTATTCCCATATATCATATTTATATGCAGGCTCATCCCACTGCTGTTTGCAAAAGCCCTGAAAAATTCCTCTGTCAGCTCTACATCAAACTCACCAACCTTTTCTTTTGGCATTTTGACATTATAGACAATAAACGGTCTCCCGCTTATATCCACTGAAACCATTGAGAGTGCTTCATTCAAAGGTATCACTGCGTGCCCATATCTTTTTATACCCACCTTTTCTCCAAGTGCTTTCTTAAATGCCTCTCCGAGTGCTATCCCTACATCTTCAACAGTGTGATGAAAATCTACATCAGTATCACCCTTTGCATTAATCTCCATATCAAACAGACCATGCTTTGCAATCTGCGAAAGCATGTGGTCTAAAAATGGAACAGCAGTATTTATTTTGTATTCACCACTGCCATCTAATTTTAAATAAATATTAATATCTGTCTCTTTCGTCTTTCTTTTAACCTCAGCCTTTCTCTCCACTTTGTCCTCCTATGTTATAATTTTCTTAATTTCATCTAAAAATTCATCATTCTCCTCTGATGTGCCTATTGTAACCCTCAAGCAATTTTTCAGATAATCGTCATTGCCAAAATTCCTGACAAGTATACCATTGTCTGATAATCTATCAAAGACCTCTTTGCTGTCTCTATCTATTTTAAACAGGATAAAGTTTGTCTCTGAAGGATATGGTTCAATACCCTTAATTTCTTTAAACCCCTCCATAAGCCTATCTCTTTCCGATATAATAGCTCCTATCTGTTTTTGAATTTCTGTTCTGTTTTCTAAAATTATACTTGCTATCTCCTGTGAAAGGGCATTGGAATTATATGGAAGTCTTACCTTATTTAGCTCTTGGCAAATCTCCTTATCCGCCATCAAATATCCAACCCTTAAACCTGCCATACCTATTTTTGAAAGAGTCCTTAAAATGATTAAATTCTTATACTCTTTCAGATATGGCAAAAATGTCTTCCTTGAAAAGTTATAATATGCCTCATCTATTACAACAATGCCAGTCGCTTTTTCCAATACCTTTAAAATTGATTCTCTATCAAATGAGTTTCCTGTAGGGTTATTAGGATAACTGATAAAAATAACCTTCGGTTTAATTCTCTCCATATCGGATAAGAATTTGTTCAATGGAAGTTCCCAATTCTTATCCAAAGGGACACCTTCAGGCATAAGGGACAAAGACCTTGCAATAATCCCATACATAGAAAATGTGGGAATTGATAAAAGAACCCTATCCCCATGTTCTCCAAATGCAGTTAGAATTAACTGAATTAGTTCATCAGAACCATTTCCTATTATTATATTATCTATAGGAGCTTTAATATCCGATGCGATAATGTCTTTAAGTCTTGATGCAAGAGGGTCGGGATAGCGGTTTATCTTTATCCCCTTAATACCTTCCAAGACCTTTTTCATCAGAGCCTTAGACAGAGGATAAGGGTTCTCCATCGCATCAAGCTTGATTCTACATGGGGTATTCTCTATATGATAGGGCTTGAGTTTCTGAATACTTTTTTTGACAAGGTTACTGATGTTAGATACCATTTTTACTTCAGACGTATCTCTATAGCCTTTGCATGGGCTGTTAAACCCTCTGCCTCTGCTATGCCTTTTACAGTAGGTGCAATATCCTTTAAAGACTTCTCGTTAAAGGATATGAGGCTTGACCTCTTCACAAAGTCATAAACCCCAAGAGGCGAAAAAAATCTTGCTGTCCCTCCTGTAGGCAATACATGATTAGGTCCTGCAGCATAATCGCCGATTGCCTCAGGCGTAAATTTGCCAAGAAAGATAGCACCTGCATTTTGCACTTTATCAATCATCTTATCAGGGTCTTCTATCATCAATTCTAAATGTTCAGGGGCAATCTTATTTGATAGCTCTATCCCTTCATCAATATCTTTTACTACAAAACAGATGCAATTATTCTTAAGGCAATTATCTATAATTTCAGAACGGCTAAGTGATTTTTTCTGAATATCAAGCTCCTTTACTACATCAGTGGCTAAATCCAAAGAATCTGTTATAAACAGAGGATATGCCAGCTCATCATGCTCTGCCTGTGAGAGGAGGTCTGCAGCGATAAAATCAGCTCTTGCACTTTTATCAGCTATAACGAGTATCTCACTTGGTCCTGCCACCATATCAATATCCACATCCCCAAACACCATCCTCTTTGCCTCAGCGACAAATATATTCCCGGGTCCAACAATCTTATCCACTCTTGGAATAGTCTCTGTACCATAAGCCATACCAGCTATTGCCTGGGCACCTCCAATACAGAATATTTCATCAACACCCACTATATCTGCCGCTATAAGCACAGACGGATTCAGCCTCCCCGCCGATGCGGGTGTGCACATGATAACTTTTTTTACACCGGCAACCTTTGCAGGAATAACATTCATCAATACAGAAGACGGATATGATGCCTTACCGCCGGGTGCATATACCCCGACAATAGCGAGTGGTCTTATAATCTGTCCGAGTAAAACTCCATCCTCATTATAACTCCATGACTTCTCTACCTGATGTTCATGAAATTTTTTTATCCTCTCGGCAGTAAGTTTTAAATGCTCTAAAATTTTCTTGTCTATTGATGCATAGGCATTTTCAATTTCTTCTCCTGATACTTTTATATTTTCAGGTGAAAGATGGTAATTATCAAATTTCTTTGTAAACTTTATGACCGCCTCATCACCTTTTTCTTTTACCTTATTTATAATATTTCGGACTGAAGCCTCCACATCAGGCCTTACAGCAATTCCCCTCGTTACAATCCTATTGAGGGCTTCATCAAACCCATCTTCCCAAGTCTTTACTATTTTCATTTAATCTGTTTCCTCAATTCTTCAATTATCTTATTTATCCTCTCATATTTAGTCTTAAGGCTTGCCCTGTTTACTATCAGCCTCGCTGTAATCTTCATAATCTCCTCAACCTCCACAAGGCCATTCTCTTTCAGTGTTTGCCCTGATGAAACAAGGTCAACAATCCTCTCTGACAGCCCTACTATCGGAGCAAGTTCAATAGAGCCGTAAAGTTTTACAATCTCCACCTGTATCCCCTTACTTCTGAAATAATTCTCTGTTATCCTTGGGAATTTTGTTGCAACCCTTATGTGCGTCCATTTAGAAGGGTCATCCTCTGCCCTCAATTCTTTAGGCTCAGCAAGCACCATTCGGCAGAAACCGAATTTTAAATCAAGAGGTTCATAGAGGTCTCTCCCCTGTTCCATCAAAACATCTTTGCCTGATACACCGATATCGGCAGCCCCATACTCCACATAGGTAGGTATATCAGTATCCCTTATCACGAGAAATTTCACATTCTCTCTTGAAAGCTCAAATAAAAGCCTCCTTGTATCCTCTATCATGGGAGAGGCATTAAATCCTATTGACTTAAAAATCTCTATTGATGGTTTTAAATTCCTACCTTTTGGAATTGCGATGGTTATCTGATCTTCTGTTTTCTGACTTCTGTCTTTTGACTTCTTCATTTTACTCTCCTTATCTTCGCTCCAAGTGCTGATAATTTTTTCTCAATTCCCTCGTATCCCCTGTCAAGATGATAGACACGACTCACGACTGTCTCACCCTCAGCCGCCAGTCCTGCAAGTATTAATGATGCACTTGCCCTTAAGTCGGTTGCCATGAGTGGTGCCGCACTCAACTTCGGAACACCCTTTATAACCGCAGTATTCCCCTCTACCTTTATATTAGCCCCCATTCTTCTCAGTTCTGCAACATGCATAAACCGATTTTCAAAGACAGTTTCAGTTATAACACTCATCCCTTCCGATATGGACATGAGTGACATAAACTGTGCCTGCATATCTGTTGGAAATGCAGGATAGGGTGCAGTCTTAATATCTACTGATTCTATTTTTCCATTCCCCTTCACTCTTATAAAATCCTTCCCTATATCTATTTTCATACCTGCCTCAGTCAGTTTTATAATTACAGGTTCAATATATTCAGGGATACAATTTATTATCTCCACATCTCCGCCTGTGATTGCTGCTGCTATCATAAATGTCCCTGTCTCTATCCTGTCAGGTATTACACTATGCTCTCCGCCGTTCAGCCTTGATACGCCATTTATCTCTATAATATCTGTCCCTGCCCCTTTTATTGATGCCCCCATAGAATTTAGTGTGTTAGCAAGATTAACAACCTCTGGCTCTCTTGCAGCATTTTCAATAATGGTCTTCCCTTCTGCGAGGACACCTGCCATCATAATATTTTCTGTCCCGGTCACTGTTACAATGTCAAAATATATCCTGTTCCCCTTAAGCCTTTTCGCCTCCGCCACCACATACCCATGCTCAAGTTTTATATTTGCACCGAGTGCCTCAAAACCTTTTAGATGAAGGTTTATAGGCCTTGCACCAATCGCACATCCTCCGGGGAGAGATACCTTCGCCTTTCCAAGCCTCGCAAGCAATGGACCAAGCACCATGACTGATGCCCTCATTGTCCTAACGAGGTCATAGGAGGCTTCAGTATTATTTACCCTTGATGCATCAACAATGACCTGTCCATTTTCACTTCTCTCTACTTTTACACCCGCCCCTTTTAGTAACTGGCATGTTGTATCTACATCTTTTAGATTTGGGACATTATTTATCTTATTCTCTTTATCCGTCAGGATAGATGATAGCAGAATGGGAAGGGCAGCATTTTTTGCCCCGCTGATTTTTACAGTCCCATTAAGCCTTGCGCCGCCTTCAATAATTATCTTTTCCATGCTGTAACAACCCTTTCAATCCCTGATAAATCTTTTATGAATCTTATATCAGAAAATTTATCAGTTGCCTTAATTATATTTTTTACATCCTCTGCCTGATCAAAGCCTATCTCCATTACAAGAAATCCTTTGGGCTCTAAAAATATGGGTGTATCTTTTACTATTTCCCGTATAATTTTTAATCCGTCTTTTCCTCCATCAAGAGCCCATCTCGGCTCCCAGTCTTTCACCTCAGACATTAATCCTTCTATATCATCAGTTGGTATATAAGGCGGGTTTGATACAATAATATCAAATATTTTTGGAATTTGGGAATTTTTAAATCCAAAATCATATAAATCCCCTCTAATAAATGTAATCTTTCCTGCTACATTATGAGTTATTGCATTTTCCTTTGCAACAGATAATGCATTATCTGATTTATCTACTGTAAAAACATGAGACTCGGGGCTCTCTTTTGCAATGCTAACTGCAATATTTCCAGAACCTGTCCCAATATCAAGAATGTGTATGGGATTGAAGATTGAAGATTGAAGATTGAAAATTTTTAACTTCTGACTTCTAATTATATCAAGAACTGTCTGAACAAGTATCTCTGTTTCTGGTCTTGGTATAAGTGTATCCTTTGTTACCTTAAATTTAAGCGACCAGAACTCCTTCTCTCCTGTAATATAGCTCACAGGCTCCATCATCCCCCTTCTCTCAATGAATTCTTTAAAGATTTTAAATTCTGGATTCTGAATTCTGGATTCTGAATTCTGGTAGAGATATGTGCGGTCTTTATTCAGAACAAAAGAAAGGAGGACTTCTGAATCAAGGCGGGCAGAGGAGATATGGCGGCTTTTGAGATATTCTGCTGCCCAGTTAAGAATATCTCTTAAAATTATAGTGGTCAAGTGGTCAAGGGATCGAGGGTTCAAGTGTTTGACTTTTCTTTTCGCTCAATCCCTTGACTCCTTGAACCCTTGAATCCTCTTTTGAATTCAGTGCCTCTGTCTGGTAGGCAATAATCAATTTATCAATTATCTCCTGTAAATCACCTTTTAAAATTGAATCAAGTCTATGGAGAGTTAATCCTATTCTATGGTCGGTAACCCTGTTCTGGGGAAAATTATATGTCCTTATCTTCTCACTCCTGTCACCGCTTCCAACCTGAGTTTTTCTCTCCAGTGCCCTTGCATCAAACTGCTCTTTTTCCTGTCTTTCTTTAAGTCTTGCCCTGAGTATCTTAAATGCTTTATCTTTATTTTTGTGCTGTGATTTTTCATCCTGCATGGATACAACTATCCCTGTAGGTATATGAGTAACCCTGACAGCGGAATCGGTAGTATTTACACTCTGCCCACCATGTCCGCCAGACCTAAAAACATCAACCCTTACATCTTTCATATCTATAACTACATCTATCTCCTCAGCCTCAGGGAGTATTGCAACAGTTGCAGCAGATGTATGCACCCGTCCTAATGCCTCTGTTTCGGGAACCCTCTGAACCCTATGAATACCACTCTCAAACTTAAGCTTGCTGTAAACCCCCCTGCCTTCTATCATCGCTATTACCTCTTTAATACCGCCCTTCCCTGTAACATTACTGCTCATTACATCCACATTCCATCCCTGTTTTTGTGCGTATGCTGAATACATTTTAAAGAGGTCAGCTGCAAATAGTGCTGCCTCTTCACCGCCTGTCCCAGCCCTTATTTCAAGGATGATATTCTTCTCATCATTAGGGTCTTTGGGGATAAGGAGCATCTTTAAATCCTGCTCCAATTTACTCCTCTTCAACTCAAGTTCAGCCAACTCCCTTACCACCAGTTCCCTTAATTCCTTATCAACTTCATCTTTCAACAGGGCAGCACTCTCCTGTGTCTCTTTAACTATCTTTTTATATTCCTGATATGTTTTTACAATATCAGATAACTCTGCATGCTCTTTTACAAGACGCAGATATTCCTGCTGCCTTGAGATAATCTCAGGACGGCTTATCAAGTCAGTGATCTCGTTATATCTCTCTACTATTAAATCTATTTTTTCAAACATACCTTTATAAATCACCAATAGCCAAATCCCAAATCTCAAATAAATTTCAATCTCTCAAATTCAAAATTTCAAACTCTTTAGAATTTTGGTCATTAGATATTTGGTTATTATTTGTTATTTGGTGCTTGTTTATTAATTATCTGTGTTTATGCAGTTGCTTCTGCAATTGTTGCCTCTGTTTTCTTCCCTTTCTTATACTTCTTATGAAATTTCTCCACCCTACCAGCAGTATCCAAAAGTTTTTGTTTCCCTGTAAAATAAGGATGACAATTGGAGCATATTTCGACTGACATATTCCCCACTGTAGTTTTTGTTTTATAGACTGCACCACAGGCACAGCTAATTGTAGCTTCTACATACTTTGGATGAATTCCCTCTTTCATTTTTCCTCCTTTTAAAGGGTGGCAGTGTCAGTGAATAGTGGCAGTAAAAGAAAAACATATATATTCAAATTTACCGACACTGACACTGTCTACTGACATTAAATTATGTATTCATTGATTCTAAAAATTTCTTATTGGTCTTTGCCTCCCTCATCTTTTCAAGCAGTAATTCCATGCTCTCCACAGGTCCGAGAGGCTGTAAAACCTTTCTAAGTATCCAGATGCGGTTCAATTCCTCTTTTGCCAGTAAAAGCTCCTCTTTCCTTGTCCCTGAAGCATGAATATCAATAGCAGGGAATATCCTTTTATCCACAAGTCTCCTGTCAAGATGGACTTCCATATTGCCTGTTCCTTTAAATTCTTCAAATATGACATCATCCATCCTGCTTCCTGTATCAACAAGGGCTGTAGCAATAATTGTAAGGCTTCCACCCTCTTCTATATTTCTTGCAGCACCAAAAAATCTCTTTGGTCTCTGAAGGGCGTTAGAGTCTATACCTCCTGAGAGCACCTTTCCGCTTGGAGGGGCAATTGTATTATATGCCCTTGCAAGACGGGTTATACTGTCCAACAAAATAACCACATCCTTTTTATGCTCAACAAGTCTCTTAGCCTTCTCTATAACCATCTCTGCCACCTGAACATGCCTCTGTGGAGGCTCATCAAAGGTAGAACTTACCACCTCTCCCTTGACTGAACGCTGCATATCTGTAACCTCTTCAGGCCTTTCATCAATAAGTAAGACTATCAGGACAATCTCAGGATGATTGGCAGTTATACTATTCGCTATAGACTGGAGGAGCATTGTCTTTCCGGTCCTTGGCGGTGCAACAATCAATCCCCTCTGCCCTTTACCGATAGGGTCTACAAGGTCAAGGACACGGGTAGAAAGATCTCCATTATTCGCTTCAAGCCTTACCCTCTCCATTGGATAGAGAGGTGTTAGATTATCAAAGAGTATTTTCTCCTTTGCAGCCTCAGGGTCTTCAAAATTTATTGCCTCAACCTTAATGAGGGCAAAATACCGCTCACCCTCCTTCGGATGCCTTACCTGCCCAGATACAGTATCGCCTGTCCTCATATCAAACCTTCTTATCTGGGATGGTGATACATAAATATCGTCGGGGCCTGGCAGATAATTGTAGCTTGGCGCCCTTAAGAAACCAAACCCGTCAGGGAGTATCTCAAGGACTCCTTCGCCAAAAATAAGTCCATTCTTTGCAGTTTGAGCCTCAATGACCTTGAATATAAGCTCCTGCTTTCTCAAGCCTGAAGCACCTTGAACACCAAGGTCTTTAGCAATTGTATTTAGCTCAGATATAGTTTTATCCTTTAATTCAGCAATATTCATAGAAACTCCATAATGTAGTAAAAGATTTTAAACTCATGAAAGTTAAATATGAAGCATTTAAGGTTTGCTTTAATTATATCCTGAAATAATACCTAAACAAGCCCGGTACAGCGTTCAGGATATTCATGAGAGGTTTAAACCGCTAAAGCGGGACTTAACTATAGTTAATTTTACACAATATATTTTTTTTGTCAACAATTTTTTTAATTAAATCTTTGAACTCATCTTCATTCAGCATTTTTACACCAAGTTCCTTTGCCTTATCGTATTTTGACCCCGGCTCTGTTCCGATAATTACATAGTCAGTATTTTTGCTTACTGTAGATGTTACCCTCCCCCCAAGATTTTTAATTAATGCCTTTGCCTCCTCCCTTGTAAAACCTGATAGAGTCCCGGTAAGGACAAATTGCTTATCTTTAAATCTTAAATCTTTTTGCTTCTTGCTTCTTGCCTCTTGTCTCTCTGTTCTCACCCCTGCCTTTTTCAATTTTTCAATCACATTTCTGTTATGCCCCTCTTTAAAAAATGTAACAATACTCTCCGCAGTCTCAGGTCCAATCTCATGAATCTCTATAAGACTGTCATAGTCAGCTTTCATAAGCTCATCCAGACTATCAAAATTATCTGATAGAACCTTTGCCATGTGCTCCCCCACCTGTCTTATGCCAAGTGCATATATCAGCCTTGAGAGAGTTGTATTTTTACTCTTTTCAATTTGGTTGAGGAGATTTTCAGCAGATTTATCCGCCCACCTTTCAAGTTCAGTAATATCTCCTTTTTTCAGCGAATAAAGGGCAGCAATATCTTTTATCACACTCTTTTCAACAAGCTGGTCTATATGCCTGTCGCCAAGCCCCTCTATATTCATAGCCCTCTTTGATGCAAAGTGTCTTATCCCCTCCTTCAACTGTGCAGGACATGAAAGCCCCCCTGTGCATCTATGTATAGCACCCTCTTTTATAACAGCAGAGCCGCAGAGAGGACATTTATCGGGGAGTTTAAAGGGTTTCTCCTTGCCGTTCCTTTTATCTTTAATCACCATTACAACTTCTGGAATCACATCCCCTGCCCTCTGAATAACGACCCAATCTCCAACCCTCACATCTTTTCTATCAACCTCGCCCTGATTATGGAGTGTCGCCCTTTCTACTGTAACGCCTCCGACCTCTATCGGCTCAAGGACTGCCACAGGTGTTAATGCGCCTGTCCTCCCAACACCTACTATTATATCCTTTACCCTTGTAGTCTCCTGTCTTGCCTTAAATTTATATGCAACTGCCCATCTTGGGCTTCTTGTAAGGATGCCGAGCCTATCTTGTAAATCAAGGCTATTAACCTTTATCACAACCCCATCAAGTTCATAAGGGATTTCATCCCTCTTTCTTTCCATATCCTCGTGATATTTTATGACTTCATCAATCCCCTTACATATTTTTATAAATGGATTTACCTTCAGTCCCCAGCTTTTAAGGGCATGGAGAATCTCCCAGTGGGTATTAAACTTTATTCCATCTAAAGCACCTATGCCATAACAATAAATATCAAGTGGCCTCATGGCTGTTATTTTACTGTCTAATTGTCTTATAGAACCTGCAGCAGCATTCCTCGGATTGGCAAAGGCAGGCTCTCCATTCTCTTCCCTCAATTTATTCAATTTCTCAAATGCCTTTAATGGCATAAAGACCTCACCCCTGACCTCAAGTTTTTCAGGTATCCTATGAACCTTTGGCTCGCTCATGAGCTTTAGTGGAATGCTCTTTACAGTTTTAAGATTAAGTGTTACATCCTCCCCTCTATATCCATCTCCCCTCGTAGAGCCTGCCGTGAAAATTCCATTAACATAGACCAGTTCTATTGCAAGCCCATCCATCTTCGGCTCTGCCACATATTCTATTTCATCTTTAGTCTCAAGGAATCTCTTTCCTTTCGTCAAACTCCCTTGCATCCTCAATTATATTTGCATTATTGAGAGACAGCATGGGTATGGTATGGCTGATGGTTTTAAATTCTGATAGGGGTTTTGCACCAACCTTCTGAGTTGGTGAATCTGGGGTTATAAGATGTGGGAACTTTTTCTCTATTTCCTGAAGTTTTTTAAATAACCTGTCATACTCTGCATCAGATATTACAGGGCTATCAAGGATATAATAGCGGTAATTGTGATAATTAATCTCTTCCCGAAGTCTTTCTAATTCCTTTAATGCCTCTTTTTCATTCATAATTTTAATAAAGCCCATTATGCCACATCATAAAACTGGGAGCGTAAATTTGCTAAAAGTATAGCATAATTAAGACATTAAAAAACAACTAACACCTGCTAACTGACCTACCTTTGTCACCAGCTTATGTTATTTTCCTTTGCAAGGAACTGACATAGGATATAAAATTCTTTAATCATAAATTAATAGGAACTGTCCAAATTTTTTTTCAAAGATTATTTTAAATGGCAACTGGCTATTAAAATGAAATTTAAAACGATTGATGAAGTAATAGATTACCTGAAGGGTTTTAAGAGTCCTTATGCGGCATTGGAAGGTTCAAGGAATATAACTCCTGATGCGTCTAAAAAGATGGAGGATATTGCAAGAAGGCTTGTTACCTCTATTCCAAACCTTATTGTCCGTTCAGGAATGCAGAAGGGGCTGACATTGCATGGGCAAAGGGTGTCAATTCTGTTGCCCCGGAAAGGCTTGAACTATTTGTTCCCCAGAATAAAGTGCCAAAGAGAAATATCGTTTCAGGAAACAGGGTTATAACCATATCGGATGTAAGCCCTGAGTTTATGGAATATGCAAGAGTTCTGTCATGCGACAATTACCTCTCTACCAACGGGCGACAGAGCGGCAAAGCAGCATGGGACAGGCTCAGACCATATCAGCAAATTTATCTGATTAGGGACGTCTTTAAGGTAACCGGGGTTCCTTTTGGGAAGGAGAAGCCAATTAAAACACACCTTGCCATCCTCTATATAAACACAAAAAAGAAGAACGGCGGCGGTACTGGGCACACAATGCTGGTCTGTAAACAGCAAGGCGTACCAGTTATTTTGCAAAAGGAATGGATGGATTGGTAAAAACCTCTGGAATATCATCCGGTTGCCGAACACTGACATAAGGCTGTCGCTTGGTTTTGATATTGATTACATTATGATTGTTATTCACTACTAAAGGCATATTATATGGAAAATTTAGATAAGTTTGTATGCAATAGTATTGAAAAATGGGAGAAAATCAAAAATGATTTCTCTCATAATAAAGAGATGTCTGCATTCCTTAAAAAGAGTTACCTTGTAGTTGTTTTTGACCATTATCAATTTGAAATCAATTTTGTAAAAAATCTGTATAAACCATTATCAAAAAAAGGTAGGGAGTGCACACCCGAAGAGATAAAGGCAGAGGAATTACGCAAGCAAATGGTTTCTTATTACGAGAATAATCTGAAAGAGATGACCTTAGAAATTAGGTTTCCTACTGTTGTAATAGAACTCATTCAAGAGTTAAAAATGCACCTGTCAATAAAAGACTTAAACTCTCACAGACGGGCATCAATTAGAGTTGCTATCAGCCGTTGGAATTTGGTGAAAGGAGGAGAAACAATATGGAAGACCAGATAATAATATGTCCAAATTGTAGCAGCAAGATAGCTTTAACCGAAGCACTTTTAAATCAAGTTAAAGAGACCCTTCGGGGAGAGGCAATTGAAAAACAGGTAAAAGAAAGGGTTAAGGTTGAAGTGGAAAGGTTAAAGCATGATGCCAAAAAAGAGGCTGAGACCGCCCTCTCTCTTGAGTTGAAAGACCTGAGAGAGCAAAATACTGAAAAGAATAAAAAACTTGAAGAAGCCCAGAAGGCTGAACTTGAGCTGAGAAAGAAGACAAGAGAGCTGGAAGAGCAGAAAAAGAGCATAGAACTGGAAGTAACCCGCAAAATTGATGAAGAAAGAGAAAGGATTAAACAGAACACACTTGAGCTCTTTGGTGAAGAACACAGACTGAAAGACCTTGAGAAAGATAAAAAGATGAGCGATATGCTTAAAACCATAGAAGAACTTAAACGAAAGGCAGAGCAAGGTTCCATTCAGACACAGGGTGAGGTAATGGAGTTAGACCTTGAATCTCTTTTAAAATCAAGATTTCCTGTTGATGAGATATTACCTGTCCCAAAGGGAATCAGAGGGGCTGACATCCTGCAAAAGGCGTATAACCAAAGCGGGCAATATTGCGGAACAATAGTCTGGGAGTCAAAGCATACAAAGGCATGGAGCGATGCTTGGATTTCAAAGCTCAAAGACGACCAGCGAGAAATAAAGGCAGAGATAGCGGTAATAGTTTCAAAAGTTCTTCCAGAGGGGGTCAGCGCTTTTACCAATATGGAAGGTGTCTGGATTACCAATCCCATCCTTGCCGGTAGTCTGGCAGAAATTCTAAGAACAGGGTTGATGCAAGTGTCCCAGACTAAACTATCTGCAGTCGGGAAGAACGAAAAGATGGAGGTGCTTTACAATTATCTGTCCGGTCCCGGCTTTAAGCAAAAGGTTGAGGCAATTGTTGAGGCATTTAAGACAATGAAAGAAGATTTAGATAAAGAGAAAAGGGCGATGACAAGCATTTGGGCTAAAAGGGAGAAGCAGATAGAGCGGGTCATAATGAATACTGCTGGTATGTGGAGATATGCAGGGAATAATCGGCGCATCCCTGCCTCAAATCAAGGTGCTGGAGATAGGCACAGAGGAAGAGGGGTAGTTTATACCTGATTCTTAATGGTGCAACATATGAAAAAAAACCGTGGAAAAAATACGAATAAAACAATGAATGAAGCAGAATGGAACAAAGACCTGATAAAGAAACTTAGAAAAGATTTAGAAGAGATTGAAAATATCAATATAACAAAGGGTAAAGTGTTACGTGATATTTTCATTGTTCACGAAGATAAAAATTATAAATTGCAATTGGGGGTTTTTTGATCAGGATATCATTATCTATACTGACACAATGGATATTTCTAAGTTTAAAGATGTTCAAAACATAAAAATACATAATGATAAGAACAACAAAACGATATATATTCCAAAAATTATCTGCGAGTTGAAATATGATAGTATCAATACACACGGATTGATTACTTATTCTGATATCGCTTCTAATATTAAAGCGATTTTCCCCCTTTGCAAATACCTGCTCCTTTTGAGGTATAGAAACAATAGTAGTGATAACAAACTATTACGAAATGGGAAAACATTCGATAAAATTTTATGCCTTGACGATGGAAATGCGCCTAAAAAAAGTATGAAGAAGGTGATTTTCAGAATCAACTGGTTAGTAAAAACTCTAAAAACCTCGGCGATAATTATAATGCATTAGTGGATTATTTAAAAGCTACCTTGAATTCTAAAGAGCTTTTTCTAAAATAAGTTTTTAAGACACTCCATATCTTTTTACTCTACCCCCGCAATTTGTCTCCCTACGAAACCCGCCTCATGACTGGGATATTAAATGCCGCCTACTTATAAAGGGGTAAACTTTCTGCTAATCTTGGAATTTGTTCAATCATATAAAGCGGGACAGAAAGTATTTTGTCATAATAAGACAATTTATCCTGCGACAGTCGTATTCCAAACCTTGATTTCTTTTCCTCAATAAATATCCTTAATGATTTAAGCTTGCCTTCTTTGCCCGACTTTACCTCTATAGGAATAATATTTGAGTCAATATTTATGGCATAATCAACCTCTGCCATGCTACCTTTTTTCTCCCTTGCCCAAAAATAAAGGCAGAATTGTTGATGCTTATCAGAATATACCGCCAATTCCTGTCCGACAAACTGCTCAGCCACAGCACCTGAATTTATCTGCATAAAATCTTCTTCAACGCTCAACCGCCCCTGTAATCCACACGAACTTTGCATCAGCCCAATATCAAGAAAATTCAATTTGAATTTCTGTTCATTTATTTGCGCTCCAAGCGGAAGCCCTGAAGCCTTTGTTAAATATATTGGTTTAATTATCCCGGCGAGGGCAAGTAGATTCAGCGCATTTTTCAGGTCTCTTGAACGGGTATCTGCATCAATGTTTGAATATTTTACCCTTTGCCCTACGAGGCGGGGTGCAGTATCAAATACCTTTTGCAGATATTTGTGTTGAGAAATCTTTGCGTATTTCCCAAAATCGCTCCTGTATGTCTGTAAAAGCCCTGTCTGAATTCTCTGGCAGTTCATCAAATCATTGCTGGATAGGTATTCTTTCAGCGCCGCAGGCATTCCGCCGACAATGAGGTATATCCGAAGCAGTTCAAGAAGTTTTTTGTGTATAACATCGTCAATTGAATCGGTTAATTTAACTTCCGAAAGGAATTGTCTTAAATTTTGTTTGCCTGTGGCATCAAGATATTCAGAAAAAGACATTGGCTCTAAATAAAGGAATTGAATTCTCCCAACAGGCATCTTAAAGTCAGGACTTCTCATGGCAAACTCAAGAAGAGAGCCTGCGGCTATAATAGACAGTTTAGGCATCTTCTCCTTAAAATATCTGAGAGACATTATTGCCTGCAGACATTCCTGTATCTCGTCAAGAAAAAGAAGAGTGTTATCTTCTCTAATCTGCGCGCTAAGAAGCAGTTGGAGTTTATTTATGATTTCAAGGGGGTCAAGGGACTTAAAACACTCTTTTAAATGAGGCTGAAACTCAAGATTAGCTACAACGGTATTTTGAAAGTGGTTTTTCCCGAATGTTTCCACAAGATAACTTTTGCCTACCTGTCTGGCACCTCTAATTATCAGAGGGTAACGTTCTTTTTGTGTTTTCCATAATATCAGTTCTTTTTCAATATCCCTGCGCATTATTATCACCTCCCAACCACATTTTGGCTAAAATACAGGGCAATTATAACCATAATTTGGCTAAAAAGCAAACATTATCATCAGCATTATTATCAGCAGATGTAATCATGCTCATTCACAGGGACAAGATTCATGATAATTCTGAGAACAAGCCAGACAAAGGAAGGACAGAGATAATTGTTGCAAAAAAGAGGAATGGATGCATAGGGACGATTAAAAATATTGAAAACAGAGTGCAAATACTATAGAGTTATAATGCGAAGAAGATATATTCTGAAGGGACAGGACGTTATTCCATCTCTTTCTTCCTCCCTTTCAAGGGAAGGATGGGATGACAAGGACGGAGTAAGGCAGATTCAGGGGTTTTGGTGGAGAGAATCAGGCAAAAGAGGAAGGAGTAGTTTATAGATAAATCCTCTCCCTGCCTGAACTGGGGAAACAGGAGAAAAGAATAAGGCAAAGAGGGATAACAGAGCCCATTATTTATTGAGATGCTTTGTTATTGAGGGAGACTGCAGGAGACAGTATGAAAATTACCGTTGTCCCCTATTTCGCCAAGGTGGATTAAAGGGGTTGGGGGAGAGAGGGAAATAGGTAAGGAGGTAGCGGGAATCCAGTAGAGTATATAAGGGAGGTTGAGGAAAATGGTTACTCACCAGTTATTAGATAGGATTACTGTAAATCCTGATGTGATGGTTGGTAAGCCAACGATTAGGGGGCTGAGAATTACAGTTGAGCAGATTTTAAAGGCATTAGCCGGAGGTGTTACTGTTCAGGATTTGCTTGAAGATTATCCAGAATTGGAACATGAAGATATCCATGCTGTTTTATTATATGCAGCCGAAGTGGTTAGTGAAGAACAGGTTTTTGAAGTGGGTGTAAAATAGTAGAGGAGAATTTAAGTAATGAGATTAAATAAAAAAGAAAGAGAAACATTAAAGAAATTCAGGATAAAGATTGAAAAGCTATTATCAGATAACCTTGTAGAAGTTAAATTATTTGGTTCCAAAGCCCGTGGCGATGCCCGAAAGGATTCCGATTTAGATGTAATGATTATTATATCGAGTGGTGATTGGCGGACATCTGATATGATTTATGAAATAGCTACTGACATACTTATTGAAACTGGAGTTTGTGTGTCTCCAAAGGTTATTACCAAAAAAGAATATAATTACCTCCATAATATAGGAAATCTTTTCATGAAAAATGTGATTAGGGAGGGCATAGCTATATGAGTAAAAAAGAACGGGCTGTTAAAGAATTGGCTCGTGCCAGAAAATCTCTCCTTGCAGCAAAGATACTATTACAGAAGGAGTTATTTGAGGACTGTGTTTCAAGGGCATATTATGCTGTTCTTCATGCTGCAAAGGCATCCTTATTCTCATCTGAAATTGAAGTGAATACCCATGATGGAGTACGGAGTATGTTTAGTCTTCATCTTGTTAAAAATGGAAAGATTGAAAAGGAGTTTGCAAAGATACTCACAGCAGAACATGAAGATAGAGAAATTGGAGATTATGAAATTGATATTCCTATAGAAGAAGAAAGGGCACGACAAAGAGTTAAGGAGGCTGAAAAGTTTGTCCGAAGAATTGAGCAATACATCCAGCATTTAAAGTAGATAAAGATGATAGAAGGCAACCCGCTAATAATAAATCAGGCAAAAGAGAAGGGATTGTTTATAGATAAATCCTCTCCCTGCCTGAACTGGGGAAACAGGAGAAAAGAATAAGGCAAAGAGGGATAATGGAGCCCATTATTTATTGAGATGACTTGTTATTGAGGGAGACTGCAGGAGACTAAGAAAAATTATCGCTGTCCCCTATTTCGCCAAGGCGGATTTAAGGGAGTTTGAGGAAAGAGAAAATCAGGTAAGGTGGTAACGGAATCTGATAAGATACTGGAAGTATAAACGACAGAAGATTAGAGGGGAGTATTGAAAACATTTTACCCTAAAAGGAGGTAATAATGTCTATCGCATTAAAACTTGATATGCCTGAAGGTGTTTTTTCTGCTGTAAGGAAGAACCCTGCTGAATTTGTTGCAGAAATGCGGCTTGCGGCTGCTGTCAAATGGTATGAACTGGGACTTGTTTCACAAGAAAAGGCAGCCGAGATAGCTGGACTTGGGCGAGCAGATTTTATATCTTCATTGGAGCGTTTCAAAGTATCACCATTTCAATATAGTGCGAATGAAATAGAAGAAGAACTGAAGAATGCTGATTAATAACATTGTAATCAATTCTTCCCCTCTTATTTGTTTGTCTAAGAGTGGACTTATAAATATCCTTCCTTCAATGTTCAACAACATTGTTGTGCCAGACCTTGTTTTCAAAGAGGTTATGAATAAAGAGAGCAGAGAGTTAAAATGGGATAAACGGATATATAAGATTGCAGATGTAACTATTACTCCACAAGTAGCATCGTGGGATTTGGGCAATGGAGAGAGTTCTGTTTTATCATTTGCGTTAAGTAATAAAGAATATTGGGCAATTATAGATGACCGTGAGGCAAGGCGATGTGCCATCTCTCTTGGATGCCACTATACAGGAACGGTTGGGATAATAGTTCTTGCCAAGAAGAAGGGTATTATTACATCGGTGCGTGATAGCATGGAAAAGCTCAGGAATGCTGGACTCTGGCTATCGGAAACTTTTGTAAATGAGGTCTGCAAAAAAGCAGGTGAATAGTAAACAGAAGATGACAGTAACAATTGATGAGGCAATCAAGATAAGTCTCGGTAAAGAGGGATAACAGAGCCCATTATTTATTAAAATGGTTGTTATTGAGGGAGACTGCAAGAGACAGTATGAAAAATATGACTACTCATTGCAGAATGTAACATTTCCCCGAAAAGGAGGCTAAAAATATGGCAAATAAATTTATGCTTGAACACATTTCTGTTGACCCAAAAATCTGTCACGGACAGGCATGTGTAAAAGGAACGCGCATCCCTGTTCATCAAATCCTGCATATGTTAGCCAATGGAGACACTGTTGATAACCTCCTTGAGGAATACACTTCCATTACGCAGGAGGATATACTTGCCTGCATAGAGTATGCTGCTGAACTGACAGAGGAGCAAGTTATTTCTGACAAAGTTGTGGCATGAAGATTTTTGTGGATGAAAATATCCCTATGATGACTGTTAAAGAATTACTAAGACTTGGTCATGAAGTTGTAGATATTCGCGGCACGGAAAAAGAAGGTATGGCTGATGAAGATATATGGGAGATGGCTCAAAAAACAGGCTGTCTGCTGGTAACAACGGATAAAGGATTTGCCAACAATCGCTACGAGAAACATAACGGCATCCTGATTATACGACTTAAGCAGCCTAACAGGATTAAGATACATCAAAAGATTATGAAGGCGATAAGCCTTTTTAAAGAAAAGAAATGGCAGGGATTAACCGTTATTATGCAGGACACATACCATACTGTCTGGAAAGACAAAAAATAGTATCCTGTTAAATCCTCTCTCTGCCTGAACTGAGGAAAGAGGAAAAAAGGATAAGGTAAAGAGGGATAACAGAGCCCATTTTTTATTGAAATGATTTGTTATTGAGGGAGGCTGCAGGAGACAGTAAGAAAAATGGTCGCTGTCCCCCATTTCGCCAAGGCGGATTAAAGGGGTTTAGGGAGAGAGAAAAATAGGTGGGGAGGTAACGGAATTCTGCGCTGGTTCCCAACCATAAAATAAAAATTTGGAGGATACTCAATGGAAAATAAAATATCAAAAATATGCTGGAATTTTGAAGGTTGGAAATTTCCATCAGGTTCACAAGGCAAAAGTGCAGCATCAAAGTCATTCGAGGCAGAATATGGATATGGTCACGAGGAATGGTTATTTGATAGAAGCCGCATTGTTAATGGGTATCATTATGCTTTTTTGCAGCCGCTAAACTTGAAATCTGACACGCATGTCGGTAAAACGTACAACATTTTCTTGTTCACAATCACCGACGGTATAAAATATTTTGTTGGACAAATAAAGAATGCCGCTTGCATTTCTAAAGCCGAATCCAGTGATATCTACAAGATTTATAAACAAAAGAAATGGCTTAAAGAAATGGTAAAAGGGATAGAGCAGGCAGGTGCAAACCCAAAAACGTTTACCAGAACATCTCCTAATATTTTCTTTAATGTAAAATTTAAATTTGAAGATGTTATTAGACCCGAGGAAGTCGAGGAATTATCAGATAAAGACATTAACATAACGACGACTCGGTATAGACTTTTGCCTAAATCAACTGATTTCAAATTTGTTGCTGAAATTTCAGATGAGGAGAACGAAGGTAAGTTTAGGAATACAAAAAGAAGAAATCGCATATATAAAGTGGACAGTTCTTTTGATCCATATCATGACAAACTGCAAAATGCTCTATGTGCATTATTGAGGGATCAATATAAAAATGAATACAAGACGGTAGCCATAGAAAAAGACAGAGTTGATATCAAGGGAAAGACTCATTCTGATAAATGGCACTACTTTGAAATAAAAATGGATAGCCCTAAATTGAGCCTTAGAAATGCACTCGGGCAGATTCTGGAGTATTCGTGTTGGCCTGACTCGGAAAGAGCCGAAAAGCTGATTATTGTCTCGGATAATGATCCAGATTCAGATACTAAGAAATATCTTGCTCATATCAGACGGAAATTTAATCTTCCTATTTTTTATAGGTTCTTTAATATGAACTCAAATGTTTTGTCTGAGGATTTTTGAAATGGTGGCGGTGCTATCGCATTTAGACGGGTGTACCGCAGACAAGAGAGACAAATAACCAGAAACGTATAGTAAAGATATCGGGCAGAGGGGGGAATAAGTTTGTTGTGTTTTTCATTCCGGCCTCATTACCCTCAGTTGCTTATGCTCGTCAATAGGAGAAGATTAAATGCTGAAAACAACATATAAGCACCTTAACAAAATACAAAAAGGATCGCTTGGGGTGGCATTCTCCAAAATGGCTTTTACTCTCGAAGGTTTTGAAGTTTACAACTCTGAATATGATGATCGCGGCATTGATTTTATAATTAGGAATCGTTCTGGGAAGTTTTTTTCGGTGCAGGTAAAAACAACTGATGAGAGGTCAAATCCTTTTATAAAGGAAGATAAATTTCAAATAAGCAACGATTTTATATTTTGTGCAGTCCGCATAATAGAAGGAAAGCCCCTTTCTTTATATATCGCAAGAGGCTCAGATTGGGGTAAAGGTGAGTTTAAATGTCTTAACTATAATCCAAAAGGGGGCTTGTCTGGGGCATACTATGAAATACGGTTTTCTAAAAAATATCAGGCAAAGTTAACTATATTTGAATTTCAAAACTATATTGTGAAGGTATCAGGGCATAACAAAGGAAAATATTGTTGACGAGGTGAAATTCTGGGGACATAATTTCGGTAGCACGATACTGAAGTAATCCAGAGATAGACATGAAAAAAGAAACAGAAAAGGCAATACAAGAGATAGTTCAAAAGATAGTTGAGCGGTTTCGACCTGAAAAGGTTTGAACATAAACCTCTTATGATATAGAATTTGGTAGAGATTTAGGAGGTAGAGAGGGTACAGACAGATTGGAATTCCGTGGATATGATACTAAATTGCCCGCAATAAAAAAATTGGTAGAGCAATTTGAAAAGTCTAAAAATTGAGAAATCAAGGAAGTGGAGTAATGGAAAAAGCAAGGATAGAGTTGCCGAAAGATAAGATTGCTGATTTTTGCAAGAAATGGAAGGTGCAAGAATTTGCCCTTTTCGGTTCGGTGCTTAGAGATGATTTCATGCCCGAAAGCGATGTTGATGTCCTCGTGGATTTTGAACCCGATGCACGGAGATCTCTACTTGATATAGGAACGATGGTTGATGACCTTCAGAAAATTTTTGGAAGAGAGGTTGACCTTCTAACCCGGAAGGCAGTGGAGCAAAGCCGGAACTATATCAGGCGCAAGGAAATCCTGTCCTCTATAGAGGTGGTATATGTCGCGTGACATGTCGTATCTGCTTGATATTCTGTTATATGCCAGGGATACCCGCGATTTCACTGCCGGCATGACTAAAGAGGCATTTCTTTCTGACAATAAGACTCAATATGCTGTTATACGCTGTTTTGAGGTTATCGGTGAGGCGGTTAAACGATTGTCTGACGATATCCGAAAGGCACATCCTGATGTTCCATGGTCGAGTATGGCGAGGATGCGGGACATATTGATTCATGCGTACGACTAAGGTTGATATGGATGAGGTCTGGGATACTGTCCAAAATGATATTCCAAGCCTTATCATTGCCCTTGAGCGCATTGTCCCAGATGAAAGAGGTAATGAATAAATGGAAAAGCCACAGTCTCTTTGGAAACATACAAAAGAGCGGTTTGATAAATTGGAAAGGGATATTACTGATTGATATATCGGCTTTCTTAGGGATATCGCAGAGCATTATTTGCGGCAGGACAGGAAGGTATATTTCAGGGAAAATCGTTTTGTCCATTGGGGAGAAGGAAATTTTGGAACACTCATTATAGAAGGAAATGAAGAAGTAGCCGATGTTTTTGGAGAGTATGTTTCTGAAATCAGGTTTGAACCTGAAATAGGTAAAGATATGATAAAGGGCGGCGTAGAAATCAGCAGGGAAAATCTGAAAGAGATTAAATATGGGATTTGATAACGAATCAGATGTAAAGTGGATTTGAAGATGACGGAAGACCTGATTTTTCAGTGGCACGATACCCAATGCAATCCAGAGATAGACATGAAAAATTTAAAATCATTCTGACACACCTTTGTCAGTAATATGTGTTAATGTCAGGCATAAGAATAAGGTAAAGAGGGATAACAGTGCCCAGTTTTTATTGGGATGATTTGTTATTGAGGGAGACTGCAGGAGACAGTAAGAAAAATGGTCGCTGTCCCCTATTTCGCCAAAACGGATTTAAGGGTTTTGGAAGAGACTATGGCTCATAGATAACCGAGGAGAAAATGAAAAAACCTCACCTTTATCTGGAAACATCCGTTTGGAATTTTTACTTTGCAGGTGATGCGGCTGAGAAGAAAGAGATAACGCTAAGGTTCTTTGATAAAATCAAGCAGGGCGAATACGAGATATTCGTATCTGATGTAGTCATCGAGGAAGTGGGGAGGGCTAACGAGAGCAAGAAACAGATGCTCCTGAGTATTATTGCGGAGCACAGCCCCAGTCGGTTGATTATTAATGAGGAAGTTTCGGAGCTTGCCCAAAAATACATTTCAGAAGGAGTTTTGCCGGCAGCAAAGATAGAAGATGATATGCACGCATCAGCTGCCACGGTTTTTGAAATGGATGCCTTAATCAGTTGGAATTTAAAGCACTTATCCAATTTCAAGAAGATGGAACTTATAAACGGAATTAATATGAAAGAGGGATATTCGAAAAGACTGGAGTTGATAACTTCAATGGAGGTGTCGGATGAAGAGATATGATAAGTCCTTAATTGAGGTATGGGAATGGAAGGAGAAGGTTTACCGTGAGGTAAAAGATATGTCTCCGAGCGAGTATGTCAAAAAAATTAAAAATGACGCAGAAAAAATACTCTCAAACAGCCACATCAAATTACCTACAGTAGCAATAAGCAAAAGACGCCAAAAAGTAGTTTGAGTAATATATGCTCTATCCATTTCAAGTGATGGGATAGGGTAATAAGGACTGAGCAAAACGGATTAAAGGGGTTTTGGTGGAGAGAATCAGGCAAAAGGAGAAGGGATAGTTTATGTATGAAAATTCTCTCCCCCTCTAAACTGAGAAAAGAGGCAGTGCAGGATATAAAAAACGGGGAGAGATGCATAAGAAAAAGGTAAGAAGAAAAGGCTTCTGTTGCTATGATGTGATATATTTGTAATAGGAATTACGAAAGTTTGCAGTATATGAGATGAGCATGGTGTTTTAATGCCTTTGGTATGAATGCGTATTGCAGATAATAAATTTGAAAAAGGGGAAGACTTATGCATAGAGAAAGTTTAGTCTGGTAACACGGGCTTGCTGCTATGGCGGGTGACGAATAAATTTGTTGGTTCGTGCTTTCTATTTATTTTTGTTCGTGTGGACAGTGACGAGTGTTTAATCCGCCACATCAGAAACCCGCAAAACGTTATCTGCTCATTGCGGGCAGGGAAAGGAAGAGAGCGATGAAGAAGCTAATTTTGTCAAATATGCCTTTATTTTATAACTAACTTGCTGTTGCAAAGTTCAGTTAAAATAAATAAAATAATATTTATGAGTAAAAATCCCCGTTCATATCTAAGCTCACAAAAGAAAGAACGACAGAGATTTTAAATTTTGACAGCAAATTCATTCAAATTCATTCATTCAAATTCAATCTTGACTTATTACCTGTCCCTTTGGTATCTTTCTTTTCAAGAGGTGATTTAAATGTTAAACACTAACGAGTCTATCAAAACAAAATATCTGATTGATGAAAAGGGTCACAAAACAGCAGTGGTCATCAACCTTAAAGACTATAAAAGTCTTCTGAAATTTATTGAAGACCTTGAAGATGCTAATGACCTCCTGAAGGCTGAAAAAGAAGCTACAAAATTTACCCCTTATGAAAAATTTCGTCAGAGGTGGCTTAAACCTTGAATTACAAAGTCATCATAGAGCGAAAGGCTGAAAAAGAGGCTTTAAAAATCCCACTTCCATTCAGGACAAATATTGATAAAGCCATCCTTAACCTATCACAAAATCCAAGACCTCCCGGATGTAAAAAATTAACAGACAAAGAAGGCTATCGTATCAGGGTAGCTGATTACCGTATTCTCTACACTATAGACGATAGGTCAAAGATGGTTGTGGTCTATAGAATCAAGATTAGAGGAAAAGATACTTATAAATAGCCTGTCACCTTTCTATCACCTAAACTTAAAAACTCCAGCTTATTGAGATTATTGCTGGTTCAGGTTGCAAGGAAAAAACTAGCAAGAAGAAGTTGCAAAAATCCTTAATTCAGTAGATAATCTAAAAATAAGACAATCCTTATGCTCGTATATTCTGCTGGATTGAGGGGTTAAGGCATATCTCCTTATAATTGATTAGTAAAGGACAAAAATAACATGATTCGCTCAAATTTAACAAAATTAGTAAACGAAATATACAATAGAAAAGTCACTCCAAATAAAGCGATAGAGATGCTCAAACACCTGCCTTATGAGGATATAGGCTTTGCCCATGTGGACCACCATAGGGAGTTGAGGCAGGGATTTCCTGAGGTAATATACTGTGAGGGGAAAACTACCCGGCAGATAGCAGCAATAATAGAAAAGATGATTAAGAAGGGCTCAGATATACTTGCTACAAGGGCAACATCAGAGATATTTAAGAGAATAAAGAAGATTAGTAAAAAAGCTCAATATAATGAAACAGCAAAGACTATTGTTATAAAAAATAAGAAAAAAGACCTTAAAGGGATGGTATTGGTTGCAACCGCAGGGACATCTGATATACCTGTTGGAGAAGAGGCTGCTGTCACTGCTGAAACTATGGGAAGTAAAGTTGATAGAATATATGATATTGGTGTGGCAGGAATACACAGGCTTTTAGATAAGAGGGAGAAATTCAATAACGCCAGAGTAATTGTCGTTGTAGCAGGGATGGACGGTGCATTGGCAAGTGTGGTAGGCGGACTTGTTGACAAGCCTGTAATTGCAGTCCCCACAAGTGTCGGCTATGGAGCCAATTTCGGAGGCATATCGGCACTCTTAGCCATGCTTAATAGCTGCGCATCGGGTGTAGCAGTTGTTAATATTAATAATGGCTTCGGTGCAGGCTGTCTTGCACATAAGATTAATATATTATAAAGGGGTACGAAAATGCTCAAATTTTGTTTGGAAAGAGGTAAATACGTAATTTTGCTGGCGGTTGTTTCTACATTTCTTGCCTCAGTGGCTACATTTATCTGGGGAACGGTAAGGATGATTACTAATGTGGTAAGTCTAATCGCAGGATTGATTACCCATGAAGGAGGGCACTCTGGTGTCCAGATGATTGCTTCCCTTGATTCGATTCTCCTTGCAATTGTTCTATATATATTTTCTGTTGCCATCTATGAACTATTCTTTGGCAAAATCAATGTGCCGGACTGGCTTGTCATAGAGAATCTTGATGGACTAAAAGAGAAACTTGCAAGTGTGATTATATTGATACTTGCAGTAACATTCCTTGAGCATCTCGTAGAATGGAAGGATGCAAAGGAAACCCTTATGTTCGGCATCTCCATCGCCGCTGTCCTGATTGCCCTCGTCTTCTATATGCAGCATAAGAAGGGTGAGAAGGATTAAAAGGAGGTATATTTATGGCAGAGATTGTTTTAAAGATAAAAGGCATGTCCTGTCAGCACTGTGTGGTAAGCATCTCAAAGGCACTTAAAGACCTTAAAGGGGTAAAGGATGTTAAGGTCAGCCTTGAAAAAGGGAGTGCTGAAGTAAATTATGACGATAAACTTGTAACTAAAACACAGATGTCAGAAGCAGTAGCTGATGCCGGATATACTGTAATAAATTAACAGCACTTCCCGTCTTGTGATTCACAACAACCATATTCTGTCATCTCACCATCCGGCTCTATAACTGTAAAAAATTCATTATAAGGGGGCTTCTTTAATTTCTCCGAGGTATCAGTGCATACCTCTACTGTTTCATCACGCGGAAATAGATGCCCCTCTTCATCCACTACTGCCTTGAATGGTCCTCTATAAATAGCCTTCTGCCCTACATAAACACATCCCTCTTTCTTCTCAAATTTATAGCCCCTGACTGTAACAGAATAAAACTTATATCCTCCTATATCCTTCCAGTAAGTCTTCTTTAAAACCTCTACACCGTAGAAACCAACCTGCTCTAAATATGATAGGAATTCATCTTGCGTCAGCGCCCCTCCCAGACATTCACCCCTTAACTGGTCATTCGCCTTTAACTTATAAGGTATTTCACCCTCTGAGACAATATCAGATACAACGACCCTTCCACAGTCTTTTAATACCCGCCACATCTCTGTAAAGACATCCTTTTTGTTTGGAGAGAGATTGATAACACAATTTGATGTAATAAGGTCTATTGCTTTATCACTTACAGGAAGCCTTTCCAAGAATCCCTTTTTAAATTCCACAACATCATATCCAAGTGTTTCTGACACAAGAATATTATTTTTATTGGCAATCTCAAGCATCTTGTCTGTCATATCAACACCTATGACCTTCCCTGACTTGCCGACCTTTTTTGCAGCAATGAAGCAATCTATTCCTCCGCCTGAACCAAGGTCAAGGACAGACTCACCTTCTTTTACACCTGCCATGGCAATTGGAGAGCCGCAGCCATAAAATCTATCCAGCACCTCTTTTGGTATATGTTTTACATCCTCATCATCATATTTCACAGGACAGCACAAATCAGCCTTTGGCTCTTCAGCAGCCCTGCCGTAATATTCCTGTATAATTCTATAAGGTCTCTCTACATCAAAAGATAGGACACAATTGGAATGAAGTGTACTCACATCTCCT